>Ga0129351_1000151_pt1 | contig 23328 bp, 20 predicted proteins | sample CPBDNA_8_FD_94423 | JGI IMG/M metagenome (GOLD analysis project Ga0129351, IMG submission 94423) | Freshwater to marine salinity gradient microbial communities from Chesapeake Bay, USA - CPBay_Sum_27_0.2_DNA | ecosystem: Environmental > Aquatic > Marine > Coastal | place: USA: Chesapeake Bay... | reverse complement strand
TTAAATTTTTAATTTTATCAAAAGTACTTGAATTTACTTTGTAATTTGCAGGACGCATTTGACAAAAGTTTTTTAAATCTTCAGGTATGTTATCACCTGAATTATACTTACAATATTTTATAAATGCCATGTAGCGAAGGTCTTCATTTTCAGAAGTATCAAAATAATTAGGTAATCTAATTTTTGTATCACGATTATCATGTAAATAACGCGCTTTTGATAAATTTTTTATTTTTGTACTTAATTCACTATAATTTTCTATTAAACGATTTTCAACATTGATTTTATCATTGTAATTAGAAAAATAACTTCTAGTATTATATTCTTCCGTATCATTGCAACATGCATTTTCAATGAATGGTGAATTTGTAGAATTAGTTAATAATACAGGTGCCTTTTCTACAATATCGTTAATACTTCCTTGAATATTTAAACTAAGTCTAAAAATTTTATATTGTAAAGCATCTATTTTGAAAGTGTGTGCCTTACCACTTTTTATTAAGCGATATGTTTCTTCTTTAAATGTTGTTCCAATGTTACCAATAGATTCAATTTTAATCTTATTTAATGGTGGTAAAAATGTTACCCACCTCTCAACTCTATGTTCACTAGGTATTTCATTCATGGTTTCATTATTTTTTTTAAGATAAATTTTCTTATTTGTTAACAAGTTTCTAATATTTTGATTTGTTAAGATATACTTATCCATAATTGTTTTTATTTTTGGTACTAATAATTTTGGTGTAATTTTTCCTTTGAAAACATTCCACGGTTTAATTGCAGATTTTAATCCAATTGCAACACAACAAATATATTCCAATCCCGATAAATCAGCGTCAGATTCTAAAGGATAACCAGAAAATGACCTTATGCATGTAGGAAATGTCTTTCTTGTTTTAATTGAAGGGATACTAGTCTGAATTAAAATAAATAAGTAACCAATACAATAATATAACAATACTTGATGTAACTTTGGTTCATTTGCTTTTTTTGTTTGGTCTTCAGGTTTAATTGTTTTATTAATTGCAGATGTAATATCAAGAATTATTTTTGTTTCATCAATATTAATACCAATTTCATCAATAAATGTTTTTAACACATTCCTTACCATTCTTGTATTTGCATCTTCTTTAGTTTTTACACTACCAGATGACTCATTTATTTCAACAATATCTTCTGCCATATCTCTCTCTAAAACTCCTCTACTAATAGATTTAAAACCTGTCTCATCATATCCTTCATCTGTACTATATTCAATCTTTTTGATAATATAGCCACTGTGCTTATCTATCCAAGAAGACTGGTCGTCACTTACTTGACCTCTGTTTGCACATATTCTATCAATAGTAGTATTATATTTACCATTTTTATATGCATAAGCAAGGTCTTTTAAATAACTTGGTATTAATTTAACAAATGTTTTATTACAATATAACCAGTTTTGGTCTTCTGTAACTGATGGTACATATGTAAACTGTTCACAAAACCTTATAATATCTTCTTGGCGTTTTGTAAAGTCAGTTTGAGAAAGTATTTTACTTAATATATTTTGATAAGGGGAAATAACAAGTTCAAGTTTAATAACTTTATTTCCAATCTGTTTATAATAAGAATCATATTTTAAGCTTTCTGCTTTTTGTATATTTCTATTCTTAAAAATATTACGGTAATTTTTCTCAAAATTTTGATTAATATTATCACTCATTGCTTCTTTTGTAATTAATAAACCTGTACGATAATCATCAATTATCTCGCTTGCAAATTTATTCTTTTTATCAATATCTGAACTTTCAATTGTTAAACATTCGTTGTTATTTTCTTTTTCTTCACTAATACACTCTGGTTGCATATTACAGAGTGTTTTGCTTGAATCTACAAAAACTTCTTCACTGTCAATTGATTCTTCAATCCAAGAATTCTCTCTTCTAATAAAATATTTTCTAGAAACTAATTGATTCTCATCTGTTTCATCCAAAAAAGCATATACGCCATTTTGTACAACTTTACTTCCTCTTATGATATCTTGTGCAATCTCTCTAGATTTTACATCATTATAACCTAGATTATCTACAAGTTTTTTACTTAAAAACATTAAAAATTCTTCATCTGTCATTGTTTTATACTCATTTCCATACTCTTCTTTTAAAATATATGGTGTGTTATCATATTCTAAATCATAATATATTTCTGTTTCATTATCAGATTCTAGATCATCGCGACTTGTATACTTTTTTGAGATGATGTATTTCTTACAACTTTCTTCATTTGCTTTGTTTGTTGGTTCTTCTTTTCTCTCTTTTAACTTAATTTTATAATCTTCTACAGCTTTATTAATATCTGTTTCAATGTATAATTTAAGATTACTTGAAGAGAGAATATTTCCTAACAATTTCATATTGTCTTTATTATTCATAATATGAATAAACTCACTATCTGAAATATTTTTTAATTCAGGAATATCATATGCATCAAGAATTTCATTAGTTCTTTGTCCCATATGTTCAATTAATTTCATAACTTGAGATGGAATATAATTTGTGTTATATTTTAAAGAACCTATCTGTTTCATATTTGCTTCTTTGTTTTGCATTTGACTTTTTAAAGCTCTTATGTTTTTAACTAATATGTTTGTCATTAATTCACTATCTTTTGCAACTAACAAATCATCATATATTTTAAATGATTCAAGATTATCAATAAATGATTTCATTGTAAATATATTTCTTTTGTGTTGCAATAGATTTGTAATAAAATCTCTGTTTTTTGGTACTACTTTTTCTAAAAATATTTGGAAACTTTCATCATCAAAATCTTCACCAATTATACGATGGTCACTAAGTGTTTTGAAGAAATCTTTTGATTTTTTATTTGGAACCAATAAAGTATCATCATTTTTATCAACAATATTTGTTGTAATATTTTCAAGCTTTAAAATTTCACTTAATAAAAATGGTTGGCTATTAAGAAAACTCTTACTAAGAATTGTTGACTTTTTGTTATGAATATTTGAATAATCAACATAATTATATGGAAGTGTTAGTAAACCTTTAATTGAAATATTATCCGACTTGGTTAAAACATCTTTCATATAAGTGTCATTCTGTACCCCACCAAGTTTCTTATAATATGTTTCTGGTAAATATCTTTCTTGTAAGAATAAATAATTACTAATTTGTCTATCATCCCCAAAAACATAACTGTTGAAACTTTCATTACTTTCAATTATTGCAGTTATATGCGAACCAACATTTACATCATATATTTTTTGTTGAATGCCATTTGTTCCAAAAGGTAATACTGCATCATGAATATTATTTACCAATTCAATATAGCGGTTAGATGAACTTGTATTATCAACAAAATTTGAATAAACACCGTTTAATGATTTAATAAAATCAGTATGTGTATATGGCAATACTTCATCAGGCAATGTATCGTCACTATTTTCAATATTAATTTTCTTTTTATTATTTGCAATGGGCATTAACCAATATGGTAAATCAGTCATAGATTTAATATTATCAAAAATAGGTCTATTGTTTTTTGGAATATTTTTTATAGTTAATCCATTTCCAATAGTTGTTGAAAATTGTTCTCTTAATTCAGTAAATCTATTTATATCACGATGAATATTATTTTCAACAGTATATGTTCTTTCTGAAATTGGTATTGAGCCTAGTATATCATCATATAAATCATTTATTTGCTCTTCTAAATCAAACCGTTTTTCTGATTCATCAACATCAACTAAGTAAGCAATATCTTCAAAAGATTCACCAAAAACAATTTGGTCGGCTTCAAAAAGAATCTCATCTAATTCTGTCTCAATTTCTTTTTCAGGTATGTCACTATAACCAATAAGTTTATCGGTTTCACTTTCAGCACCAGTAACATCCAATTCTTCAGGTAGTGTTGGTTTTAATAATTTAGGTTTATCTCTGATTTCTATGTGTTTTATAAATAAATTTTCAGGAACACCTTTGTAAGCAAAATCTATATATAATTTTTCTTTTGTGTCAATTGCTTCAACTTCAATCATATCTTCTAATATATCAGTAATTTCACCAGTTAAGATATATGGGACATCTAAATCAAAATGAATATCAACCCACATATTTTCTTTTAGACCTTGTTGTTTTACATATCCCTTTTCAGGAGATCTACTAAGAATATTTACTGTCTCTATTGAATCATCTTCAAAAGAATTTCTTACTAATGTTAGGACTACTTCTTCTTCACTAATAATGTTGAGTAGTTTAATTTTATTTGAATCAATGTAATCAATAAAAAATTTTTGTTCATGTAATTGAATATTTCTTGGAGCATTTATTTCAATAATATCACCTAATTCAAGTTCAATTGAAGTATTATCTATTTTTTCTAAACTTGCCGTTGACATTCTATATTATGATAAGAATAAAATAATTATTTTGTAATTTATTAAACTTTATTATTAATAAATTACATTTATTCGGCATCAACTGTAAAGTGCTTTCTAATATCCTCAAAAACCCTAACTCCTGTACTACATACTGCGATTAGTGTATCATATATTACAGACAATTCTTCTTTATTTGTAAATGCAATTCTTATAATGGAATCTTCGTCATGAGGATGGAATTTCTTGAAACCACAATATGTTAATATGTTTTCTTTGTAATAGTCATTAAACAATATAAATTCAAGTACTTTACCTAGTGTATAGTCTTCGCCTTCTAGTACAATATCATAACAGTTTTCAATAGTAGATTCGGTTGCATTAATTTTAACAGTTTTCATTTGTAAACTATTATTAAACTTTTCAATTTTATCAATAACAATATCACATGCTTCTTTAACAAGTTCATCGTTTTGATAAACACCAACAGTTTCAATCTTAAAATCAAAACTATCTTCAGAATAATAACGCTCACTTTTTGATACAAGCCAATTTTTCTTATATGAATCAATTTCATCTTTTGTAAAGCCATCAGCTTCTAATTTCATATTTTCTGTATTCCATGCAGCAGAAACTTTTTCAGCATCAATGGTATTCGAATAACAACTAGTAGATGCTACTGCATACATACCATCTTCTTTAGCAGAACCAATATCAAGGGTAGCAGTAAAACTTAAACTTTGACCTTCAGTTTTTTCAAAACCTGGTAGTAATCTTGCAATAAGAATATAATCTCCAGTGATTTCATTTGGAGGAAATATTCTTTTTTGTTCAGGTTCGCTTAAGAATTTGTCTAAAGCTTTATCTTTGATTTTGAAATCTTTAGTGGTAATATACATGGTTTCATTTGTATTATTTTTTACATTTACAATAATTTCATAGTTATCAATAGGTGCATCTGTTTCCATATGAATTGGAACACAACCAACGCGCTGTTTAATCATTTCATTTGTAAGTCGTGTTGTATTTTTAGTAATATTAACACGATTGTCATCATGTGGAAATGTTCTGAATACAACAGCTGGAATATCAGAAAGAATTACTCTTCTGATTGCATTTGCAATACTAACATTTGTTTGTGATAGTGTAAAATTTAAAATACCATCATTCTCACTTTTGTTTGAAACTTTAGGATTCATTACTATATATAATAGTAAATAATTTAAATCAATTTTTTATAAATTAAGTTTAAAAACATTACAAAAATTATACATAAATAATAATGAGTAGTATTTTATATTATAGTAATTATTGTGAACATAGTAAAGAACTATTACAATATTTAACAAAACAAAATTTTTCGTCAATTAAATATCTTTGTATAGATAAGCGATATACAAAAAACGGTAATATTTATGTTATTTTAGAAAGTCAACAACCGATTATATTGCCAAAAATGATAACTAGTGTACCAGCATTATTAGTTATGGATGATGGAAACAAAATATTATTTGGTAAAGAAATTTATAAATATTTTAAACCAAAACAAATATCTTTAGTAAAGGATGCTACAAATAATGATGAACCAAATGCATTTTCACTAGGAGCATCTTTTGGGAATGCTATATCTTCTGATAAATTTAGTTTTTTTGATATGAATGATGAAGAATTAAGTGCGAAAGGTTCTGGAGGTTTCAGACAAATGCATTCATATGCATCAATTAATCAAGTAGATAAAATAGAAACACCAGAAGAAGATTATTCACCTGATAAAATTGGCGAAGTTGATTTGGGTAAAATAGAAGCTGCTAGAAATAACGAAGTACCTAAACAGCAAATGCGAATTTAAATAATTATATTATATATTTAATTATTTAATTATTTAAACATATAACAATATTTAAAATATAAAATGTTATCTTCTGGCACACAAACTGATTTAAAAAAACTGCAGGTAAGAAGCGCATTAATTAAAGAACTTGACAAAATTTTTTCGTTGTTCCGAGAGATTGAAGATTCAACCGAATTGCAAACTGTTTATAATATTTTTCTACTTTTGCAAAAAACAAATGTTGAATTGTTGGTATCATCTTTACATGCTGATTTGTGTGAAAAATTTAATGATAAAATTATTCCAACTGTAGATGTTGATTATTTTTTAAATTATGATATAGCAACTCATATTCGTTCATCAATTACAACAGAAAATATATATATTCCGATGGTAACATTTTGTAAAAAAATACAATCTAAAATGAAAACACTTCATATAGACCACACGGATGAACAAAATAAAATTCTGATTGCAATGGCAGTTAATTTACAAAAAGTTACAAAATTATCATTTTTATACAATAAATAAAAAATCTTATTTAAAAACTTCAGTTAATATATATATTATGGAAAGTAATAATACAGAAAAGCCTGACAATTTGCATGAGTTTCATAAACTTTTAAAGGATTTTATGCGTGATTTATTAAATACTTTTCCAGAATACAAAGAAAAAATAGGAGAAGAAATGTTATATTTGTATCAGACAGAAGTAAATGAAACAGATGATGATGGTAAGTACAATAGTGTTTTAAGTAAAGTTCATGAATATTGTGCAAGAGTATTTCCTGAAAGATTTTTTGATATTCTCTATAAAAATGAAACTATATTTTCTCCTGAAAATGAAGCAAATACAATGTTCTATCCAAATGTAGATTTTAAAGATTTATGGAGCGAAGACATCAGTGACAAAACAAAGGAAGTATTATGGAAGTATTTGCAACTTACTCTTTTTACAGTTGTAAATTCTATTAATAATGTTTCTAATTTTGGAGATACTGCAAAACTTTTTGAGGCAATCAATGAAGATGAATTACAAAAGAAAGTTGCTGAAACATTTGAAGGTTTTTCATCAATGTTTAATTTGGATAGTAGTGGTGTGAATTTAGATGGTCTTGATTTAAGTGGAAATAAAGAATTTGCAGAGCAACTTGAAAAAATGACTGAAGGTTTAAGTGAAGAATTTAAAAATATGAAACAAGATTTTCATGCAAATTCATCTAATGAAAAAACAGGTAATTCTGAAGAATTTTTAAATAATTTACCAAAGCCTGAAGAGTTGCAAGAACATATAAAAACTATGTTAAATGGTAAATTAGGTCGCCTTGCACAAGATATTGCTGCTGAAACAGCCGCCGATATTGATTTAACTGAATCAGAAGATGTAGGAAATGTTTTTGAAAAAATGGTTAAGAACCCTACAAAACTACTTAATTTAGTTAAAACAATTGGTAATAAAATTGATGAAAAAATTAAATCGGGTGAACTTAAAGAAAGCGAACTAATGTGTGAAGCAACCGAACTTATGAATAAAATGAAAAATATGCCTGGGATGGGTGATATGGAAAGTATGATGAATAAAATGGCAGGTTCAATGATGGGTAAAGGTGCAAAATTTAACATGAATGCATTTAATCAAAAATCTAAAGCTTCATCTCAGAGAGAAAAAATGTTACAAGAACTTGAAAAACGCAGAGCTCAAAAAATGCAACAAGAATTAGAATCGGAAAATAATACTGTTAGAAACGAGAATCAAGAACTATCTTTCAGTAAATTTAAAAGTGAAAATGCAAAACCTGCTGAAAAATCTACATTAGACAATAAGCCTACATTAGAAAATAAACCTGCAAATGAAACTAAAGCAAAAAAGAAACGGAAAAATAAAAAGCATAAATAAATTATTATTAATTAAATAATTTAGTAATATATATATAATGAGCATTCCATTTTGGTATAATGATCCATCTATATTACTAAATAAAAAACACATATATTCTGTATGGCCAAGTTCTTGTATGGAATATAACGAAAGAATGAATGCAATTACTAGATTGGTAATTATTTTAACAGCTGTTGGTTATTTTTTAACAAAATCTAACATGTTAGTTGTTACTTCATTCTTTACATTAGTCGGTCTTGTAATTGTCTATAAAAGTAATCGTAGTAAACATGATATGAATCTTATTTCTACAATTGAAAAAGAAGGATTCACTAGTGATGAAGCATTTGAAGAAATGAAAGATAATTTTGAAGTACCTACTGTAAAAAATCCTTTACAAAATCTAACTGCTACTGAAAATAATGCTGAAAAGAAATCTGCCGCTCCATCATTTAACCCCACTGTAAGTAAAGAAATTAATAAAAATGCAAAAGAACAAATTAAAGAACTACATGCTGATTTCCCTGATATTGATAAAAAATTGTTTAGAGATTTAGGAGAACAGGAAAATTTTGAAAATTCAATGAGACCATTTTACTCAATGCCAAATACACGATTACCTAACGATCAGAAATCTTTCACTGATTTTTGCTATGGTGACATGAAAAGTAAGAAGGAAGAAAATGAATTTTTAAACGAAACTAAATTTTAATATTTACTTAAATGTAATCTATTAAATGTAATGTATTAAAATTAATAAAATTAATTTTATTATTTATATATATAAAATGGATTTTTTCTTTGGTTCCTCAAAATTTAATAACTCTCATCAAATTGGTGATGATGCTTCCGATAAAACACAAAAAAATGTACAGAATGTTGAACATGCTAATTATATGACAACTAATTATATGTATAATAATACTATTGGTGGAGCTATGGGAACTGCCTTAGAACAGCCTTATTTTTATGTAAAGGGTACAAATGGTCTTGCATTAGAAGGCTCCAATATTAATGAAAGCAACGAATTGACTATCGGTTCTCAACAACTTCGCAGTAAAGCTCGTTTGAATTTAAACACAAGACAATTTAAAACTGTTCCTTTTATGGGAAGAGGTAAAGTTGATCCTGATGTTGAGTCTGCGTTAATGCAAAGTAATGAACTTCCTGAAAAGAAATCTGATGTAGCATTAAGTGAAAAAGATTTCACTGATGTAAATAATTATCCTCTTATTGATAGTGTACATAATGGAATTGCTAACCCAAATAATGTTGTAGAGGCTAATGCAATGGATGGCTGGGTTCGCGGTGGAGTAGCTTCTCGAGGATTATCACAAGACAATCTTGTATAACTATAATTTTTAAATTTATTTAAAATTATAATTATTAATTACAATATAATGGATAATATTAATCTAGATTTTAATCTAACTTATATAACTATGTTTAGAGAGAACCCTGAAAATGACGATTGTGATACACAGTATAGACGCGAGCTTCTCAAATTTTTCAAATTAGATAAATATGACGATACTCGTATTGGTATCAGAACAGATAAACTATATCATGAATTAGTTAAACATCAACAATTTGTAATATTATTTACACTTATATCAAATGAACCAATGCTGGCTTTTATTTCAGATAGTAATGAAATAACATCTGCTTGTCTAAGCATGCTTTGTAGTTTTAATTATTTTCACCTATTATTTAAAGCTATTTGTGAATTTAATCAAAGTCAAAATATTAGCGAAGATACATTTACAGAATTTAGGGCTGAAATCTCTCGTAATCTAAATAATGAATAATATATTTAAAACTTGATAAATATATTTTTATATAGTATAATATAAAATGGCTTCTACACGCAACAAAAATATGCGAGCTGAATATTCACTAGAACAGAATAACAATATTGGAATTCGTGATTTTAATATCAATGATTATGGAAGAGGAGTTAATGAAGCAAATCCAACACATATGATGAATCATGGTTCAATGGCAAGAGATGCATTATCTGGCAATGCTATTGATACCGAAAGCCAACTATTTGGTATCGGTTCAACAAATTTAGTAGAACCACAAATGCCTATTCGTCCTGATATGAAAACTCTTGGAACTGTAGATTTCTCCGAACGCAAAGGATTGATAAATCATGATTCTATTTACATCATGAATAATCAGAGACCCATGCGTCGTTAATTTCTATTTACTTTCGTTTTATCTGCAAATAATTATAATAAGCTAAAAATAATCCTATCATGATAAGTATGCGATATTTGTCATATTTATTATGAAACCCCTCAATACCACGCTCATATGTTTCAAGAAATTTAACACTTGAATTTAATGCAGTTCCTATTTGTGCAATATTATCTGTATTTCCTTCTGTAAAACATCCTAATGCAAAAAGATTTGAAATATTACCTTGCATTGGAAGATATCCATTTTTTTTTCTTGTAAAACCTGTATTTTTTGATTTCCATTTATTGTTTAGTCGGATAAGGCCATCTGACATTGTTGTTTTATATGGAACTGGTACACTACTATCTGAGTTTCGTATTTGACGAACACACTCTTCTATTAATTCTTCTCTTGAACACTCATTTGCTGTTTTATTAATATGTTTACTTTTTGTATCCATATCAACAACACATGCAGACCAAACTGTATTTATAAGTGGGTCTTTTGATTTTGTTGTTAACCAATCACTAACTGGTAACATTATAATGGTCCAATCATCTTTACAACTCCAACACCACTGATTCGGAAATTTAAGCTTCTCTCTAAAATGAAGTTGAAAACCTATACATGAATAATATGTTGTATCACTCCATGTTCTCATCCAATCATAACTTGTCCAATTATTTTTAACCCAAGTATTGCTGTTTTTAATTATATTACTTATTCCACTTGATTGACATGCAAGAATAAATCTGTCACCTTTAATAAGTTTAACTTTGCCATTTACTAAATTTTTGCAAACTGCTCCATCAATGCTTTCTTTTGTGCCAGAGAGATTGATTACTTCGGTTGACTTATAGAGATTTACATTTTTCATGAAACTAAATTGATCTTCTATTATTTGATGCCATTTATCAGGCTCCTTAAATTGTTTAAGTGATGTTAAACCTATTGCTGCAAAAAAATCGTTTACATGTGTATTTTCTGGAAGGTCGCAAATTGTTATTGTTAATATTCTTAATGCATTTTTTGCTGGCTCACTTAAATTATTATTGTCCATCCATTCTTGCATTGTCATATCGGTTTTAAATGCTTTGTAATTAATTACTCCCCATAAAAATATCATGTAATCATTGAATGTAAAACTTTCTTTTAAAAAATCACCTACCTTCTTATTTGCTTCTAGGATATTGCCATAAATATTAGAAAAATCGTCACTTGTCATACCTATATTATAAAAAAAATTTTGAACATTTATATTTGTATATCCTAATACTCTCGGTGAATTCTCACTAAAATACTTTCCTTCTTTCCACTGTGAATTCCATGAACCACCTAATTGTGAATCTCGCTCTATAATATCTACTTCGTAACCATTATTTGCTAATACATGGGCTAATGATAAACCTGTAGGCCCCCCACCAACAATAACATACTTCATTATATATATGTTATCATTTTAACAATGTTATATTTATGCATTCTCTCTAATAATTTTAGAATATACCAAAGAAATTTCTTGATTTGCGAGTTTTGTGCTTACCTTTTTTCTTCTTATTTGTATTATTTTTTTTTCGGTTTTTAATCGTTCGTTTTGTTTTTTCAATCACTTGCTCAGTCATATTCCGAACTGTTTTTACTGTTGCTTTTGCACGCTTAACTAATTTTCTCTTATTGTTTTTTTGATTATTTTCTCTTGGTACATATCGTAAAAACCAACTTTCATATTCTGGTGAATCGCGATTATCTTTTAACTCCATAAATTTCTCTGTCTTTTCTGCTCTCATACTTTCCAATGTTTCTTGCTTTCCATAACAATTTAAACTAAATCTTCGCAATAAACCTTTTTGTGCGAGACGGTTTTTCTGTTGAACAATAAACAAATATTGAGACATACATAATATTCTCTCTTTATCATAATATTTGCGGTCTGTATACAAAAAAGCCAAATAGAAACTTAACATCGTATCAATTGTTGCTACCTTAATTCTTTTTCCACCTGAATTTATCTCATTATAACTATGACACGCAAGAGGCTTATATATAAAACATAATGTGTCATTACCAACTCTTAATTCATAATGTTCTGATACGACTTCACCTATTTTTTCATGAAAAACAATTGAGACTTTTTTATATCCAGCTTCTTCTAATCTTTCTTTTACAATTGTTGCACATAAATTGGCATCTTCACTCAAAACATCAAAATCTGGTAATTTCTGTAATTTGATTGAAAGTTTTTTTGGCATGTATTGTGAGTACAATGTGTTTGCTAAACCACCAAAAAATACAACGCCTTGTGCAATTAAAGAATTTTTAACTATCTCATAAATGTCCTTCTCATTATTTCTGTCTTCCATCTCTCTTTGAAAGTCTATATCTCTGCATTTTTTATTGATAAGTGGATAATTCTTATTTAAAAGAGTAATTCGTTTTAGTACTTTTTCCCAGCGACTTGTATCACCATCAGGTCTTGAAAGCTCTAGATACATCGCCATTCGTAAATAATTCGGTGGAGAATATAAAATACCTGCTACACGAATTGCCTCGCGTTTTAAATTTTTGAAAAGTTCGGGACTAAGTAATGTAATATCTGCTACTGGAATAAAATTGACAAATACCTTAAATGTACCATAATGAACACCTGCTTTTGCTTCTACTTCTTCAAAACCCGCTTTATAATATATATCCGCTAATTCTTTTGCATCTTCTAACGGTGTCATTGAAAAAAAGTCGTAGTCAGGAATTTCAATATTCTTGTCGTAAAACTGATCCTGAGCTGGCAGAATATTGTTGATTGCAGTTCCTCCATAACATATTTGCCCTTTTAGTTTTAAAAAGTTTTCAACAATAGTAATTATCTTTTTAAGTTCAGGAGACTGCATTTTCTCTCGCCCCTTTATTTTTTCTGATTTATCCACTGCTGTTCTTAAAATTGCTAATTCACAATCTTCATATGTTAATCCTTTACATAATTCATTTTGACGCATCGTTATTAATATAAAGAGAGAATTTTTTATCGTGGTTTTATTAAATTGAAACAATAATTACTAAATATTAAAATGTAACATGCCTACTTATGATGATTATGCGTTTGCACAGAGACACTATCGTGAAACCGAATTGCAGAAAAAACCTGGTCAAGACTTTTGTGATAAATATGGATGGCGACTGCATAGTGATTTTGATGAGATTCAGCGCCCTGACAAGATTACTTACATGAATGGTTCCGTTTATAGAACACATACGCCAACAACTCATGTATGGTATCAAAGCAAAAAGAATCCGTCGCATCATATATGGATTGAATTTAGTGGTGCACTTATCTTTGTAAAGATGGGTATTCGGGTGATTAAAAAACCGGGTAGCAGTTGGAATACAACCCTACTTGAACCAGAACCGTCTTATTTCCGCGATTATAAAACTTTTAGTGATGGTATTCGTGCGGTTGAATATATTCTTGGAAAAAATATGTAAAGGAAATAAACTAATCTAAAATAAGTTAAAAATATGTTTTAATTTATTTTAGTTATGGAGAGACCAACATGGGATGAATATTTTAAGAAAATTGTCATGGTAACAAGTGAACGCTCACCTTGCGAACGACTCCAAGTCGGTTGCGTTTTGGTGGTTGACAATCGCATTGTAAGCCAAGGTTACAATGGTTTTATTAGTGGATGTCCCCACGATTCAATCGTTCGGGATGGACATGAACAAGCAACACTTCATGCAGAACAGAATGCTATAATAGACTGTGCTAAGCGCGGTGTGAGTTGCAAAGATGCAATAGCATATATCACACACTATCCATGCATTATTTGCACTCGTTTGCTACTTGGTGCCGATATAAAAGAAATAAAATATATAAATGATTATAAAAATGACGAATTAGTAGAGCATTTTTGTAATCTAAAAGGTGTGAAAATTACAAAAATTTAATTAGTAGTAGCAGGAGCATTCATAGTAGAAAACTCATTTGCTTCTTGATTACCTTTAATAATATAATTAAATGAATCTTCAACACTTTTACGCGTGTATATCCCTTTTTCTTTAAAGAAATTATGATATTGTGTAATTTGTGATAAAGATTCGGGTCTGTCCTTAATATAATTTTGGAAACACATTCCAACCATTTGAGCACCAATAGAATTATGTAGTTTAAAGTCAACATTCTTGGAACTATTTCCAACAGTCGGTGTTGTGAATATTAACTGATGTTTAGATTTGTTTTTAAATCCAGTTTTTTGCATTTCGGTAGCATTCTGTACTTCAAAATCTCTCAAATGTAAGCAGAAAGGACTTGGACTCAATAAATTCATATAATCTAAAAGTATACCATCTCTGCCGCCCTGTCTGCACATATTTTCAAATTCAATACCTGTTTCAACTTCACTTTTGCCAGGCAATATAGAAGTTACATTTACAATTATAATGACTTTATCTCTGAAGTCACTATTTGCATTTGGGTCAAGAGCAACATCACTATTTAAATTTCTGCAAATTAAAGGGATTTTATCATCAAAACCTTCTAGACCTTCCATTTTATGTGCCCATTTATTATTTTCATCATGAATAACCTTTCTAGACTTATCATTATTGTAAGAATATTTAGGGTCAAGAAGTCTATCGCCAAAAGATGCATACAAAATTTTTGCTATTTTATCATAAACCTTTACATTTTTTGTTTTAAGTCGCAAGTTAACAATCACTGGCAAATTTCCACATTCATTTGTAATTTCTGGGTCAAAAGCTTTGTTGTTTATAATATTCATAGCTTTGTGCAAATCAATTTTGTTAAATGATTCTTTAATGTTTAAATTATTTTCTCTAGATGAGAAACCGATAACAGGACTATCATTCATTGAGTAAATTTCAAAATCTAAACATCGTGCTCCAGCTTTTATACAATGTATTAAAGCACATTCACTAACCCAACTATTTTTAAAAGTATTTACTGCACAACAATTATACGCGGTTTTAATATTATAATTTAATAGGCAGGAAGGTACATATAGAGCACTATTGATATTGTGTGCTTCAGCGTTAATATCAGAATTATTTGGATTAGGATTAAAACATTTATTATAATAATTTTCACTGTTAGAACCAATTACAGAACCATCTTCACAATTTAATTCGTTAAGTAATGGAAGATAATCACTGTTATCACCATCAGTTTTGACATAGAAATTGGAATCTTTATAATTTTTTTCCATGGAACCACATCGTGTTGATTTTTCATAGTATTTAGATGATATATACATAACAATACCGATTGCAATAATACTATACATTAATATAACGATGTATCTTGTTTTTTGTTCATTACTCATTGCATTTCCAACCATTCTTATTATATTATATTTATAAAAATATTATATAATAATTATTTAATATATAAATATAATAATATGGCTGGTGGTTTATTAAATTTAATTGCTGTTGGTAATCAAAATACAATTATCCACGGCGACCCTCAAAAGACATTTTTTAAAGCTACTTATGCTAAACATACAAATTTTGGAATACAAAAATTTAGAATAGATTATAATGGCATACGGTTTTTAAATCCTACGAATGAAACAAAATTTAATTTTAAAATACCTAGATATGGCGATTTATTAATGGATACATATTTGGTTGTTAAAATGCCAACTATATGGTCACCATTAGTTTCTGATAGAGATAATAATTTTTTTGGTTATGAATTTAAATGGATAAAAGATTTGGGTGCACAAATGATAAAAGAAATTTCAATCACAATTGGTGGACAATTAATACAAAAATATACTGGTGATTTTATAAAATGTATGGTAGAACGAGACTATAATGCAGAACAAAAAGAACTTTTTAATGAAATGACTGGAAATATTGATAAGATGCATAGTCCTGAAAAAGCATATTTTGATACTTATTTTAATAAGTATACATATCCGAATACTACTTATAGAAATGATGAAAATGGAGAATATATAACACCGACACCATCAATAGATGGTAGAATATTATATATACCGATAAATTCATTCTGGTGTATGAATACTAAGACAGCATTTCCACTGATTTCATTGGAATATTCAGACTTAGAAATTGATATTACAATACGACCGATAAAAGAATTATATACAATAGTAAATACAGAGCGAGATATATCGGGTACTTATATACATCAACAGGTTGAAGAAACAGACAGTCATTTGTCGGCTTTAATGGGAGAACGACCATATGTTCGTCGTGCTCCAGATTATAGCGATGCAAATCATCAATTAAGAAATTTTTTGTATCCTACAAAGAGAACACAATTAGAAATACAGAGAGAAGTAGAATTAGGTTTAATGACCGAAATTGAGAGAGATGGATGGACAGCTCAACGAGAAGATTGGAATGCTGATGTTCATTTAATAGGCAATTATGTATTTTTATCTGATGACGAAGCTGATGTATTTAAAAATTCTACTCAAGAGTATTTATTTAAAGATATAAAAGAACATACATTTCAATCAATACATGGAACTAGACATGTTGAATTAGAAACATCTTCTTTAGTTGCATCTTGGATGTTTTATTTTCAGAGAGATGATGTAAGAGATAGAAATGAATGGTCAAATTATACAAATCAGACATATAATACTTTAATAAATAATGCTAGATATGTATTTGTATCAAATGACCCAACAAACACTATTGCTACCGATCTTTTAAATAATATTAATGGTGCAATCAATAGTGAAACTCCAAGATGGAATGGTATTAATATAGGACATGTATTGTCAACACATCCTATTGTTACAAATAGTTATAATGCAGTATCAAAGAAGACAATACTTGAATCTTTGGGAATAATGATCGATGGAAAGTATCGTGAAAATGTTTTTGAGCAAGGAGTATATGCATATTTAGAACGATACAGAACAAAAGGAGATATATACGATGGGTTATATTGTTATAATTTTGGATTAAATACTAATCCCGCAGATACTCAACCTTCAGGTGCAATAAATTTAAGTAAATTTAAAAAGATTGAGTTTGAGTTTACAACAATTGAGCCTCCAATTAATAGTGAATTTAAAGTAGAAGCTGTTTGTGCACCTGGTGGAATTACAGGAATCTTAGAAAAGGGTACAATGTACAATTATGATTATGACCTTAAAATTTATGAAGAGCGATATAATATTATTGAATTTAAAAATGGCATGGCACAACTTCTTTTCTCTCGTTAATAAAGATCTTATATTAAAATTGAAATATTAATATAAGATAAATTAAATGATAATGGCGCGTCAATATCGTATCTTTATTGACTGTCCTCGTTATTCTGGATGGAGGATTATTGATAATCTAACATTTACCAACACAACACTTCCGCAAGTAGAGCCACTTAAAGAAAAGTTTTTCAATAATGATATTTTTGAATATGATGAAGAAAATAATGTGGCATCCCTTGTTTCATCTCCAATAAGAACCCAGATTCTGAGTGGTGTTCTTGTTACTGAAAAAACTTATGGAAAATATAAAGATAAGTTTCTTTATCGTTGTATGCCACATGACCGCCATATTCCTGAATTTCTGGTACCATATAATATGAAAATGGGATTTCAAAAAAATCATGTTCCAATTTACATTTGTTTTAAATATAAACATTGGGATGAAAAACATCCACGAGGTGAAATTATTCGTACAATTGGTCCTGTAAATATTCTAGGAAATTTTTACGAATATCAACTAGCATGTAAAAACTTAGATATTACTTTAAAAGATTTTACTAAAAATGCAAAAGAGAGAATGAAACATCTACCCACAACAGAAATAATTGAAAATATAATTACAAAATATAGTATACTTGACCGTCGCGAACAAACTTGTTATACAATTGATAATAATGATACAATTGAATTTGACGATGCCTTCTCACTTTGGAACGAAACTAAAGAAGATGGCAAAGAATATCAGACTCTCAGTGTATATATTTCAAATGTATCATTTTGGATGGAAGAACTTAAATTGTGGGACGCATTCTCACAAAGAATTGCAACCATATATCTTCCAGACCAGAAGCGTCCAATGCTCCCCACTATTCTAAGTGACTGCATTTGTAGTCTTAAAAAGGGAGAGCAGCGCATCGTTTTCACGATGGATATAACGCGATGTCTTTCGGACGCCGAAAGTCCCCCCGAATATACATTTAAAAATTCATTAATTATTGTTAAAGAAAATTTGGCTTATGATTCTTGGAAAAAGAATAAGAGTGCTGCACCTATTTGTGAAAAAGCTATTGAATTCGCGGCTGCAATATCTAAAGACCCTGTGCGTAACAGTCGAGATTTAGTATATTTTATGATGGTTTATATGAATCATATGGTGTCATGTGAAATGATAAAATATAAAAATGGTATTTACAGAAGTGTGAAAACTGTTGAGAGTAATTCAGAAGTACCGAAAAATTTACCTGATGATGTTTACAGCTATTTGAAATTTTTGAAAAGTTCAGTCGGTCAATATGTGGTATTTAACGATATGAAATATCATAATCATCTTGAACTTGATACATATTTACATATTTCATCGCCAATTAGAAGGCTAGTTGATTTGTTAAATCTAATTCAAATTCAAGAAAATTTGGGGCTTTTCAAATTTACTGACTCAGCATATAAATTTTATGCAAAGTGGATAAGTAAGCTTGATTACATTAATACTACAATGCGTTCTATTCGCAAAGTACAAAGTGATTGCAATATTCTCTCTTATTTTGAAGATGAAACAAATCTTGAAAAGACATATACTGGTTATCTATTTGATAAGGTTAGAAGAACAGATTTGATGTATCAATATAATGTATATATTCCTGAACTTAAAATGACTACGCGTCTTAATACACTTGACGAATTTAATGATTATGGAAAATATTCTCTGAAACTGTTTATATTTAAAGATGAATACAGTGTACGAAAAAAAATAAAAGTACAATGTATTGAAAAATATAATAGTAATATCACTGCATAAAAACTGCTTTTGCATAAATTGTCTTTTTGAATTCTAAAAGTTCTTGGTATGTTAAGTATGATAGTCTTTCTTTAAATGTCAAAATTTGAAGATACTTTGTTGTAAATACATTCCATAGTTCAAAACATTCAGGAATAATTCTTTCAAAATATGAATCTAATTCATGTCCTCTGGTTTCATAATTTAAATTTAAATCACCAAAATAATTATTAAATAAAGCATCATTCCATGGAGCTCTATAATTTTTTATTATAAATTCGTCTTTTGCAAATCTTATAAAAGTAATTGTTTCTATTTTTGTAAGATTAGATATTATTTCTGTAATTAATTCAATAGTTGACTCTAGTAACTGTTCATATTTTGTAGGTTTTTCACTAACAAGAACATCCATCGGTGGTATATCATTTGATAATTCCGATGTAATTTCAGTTAAAATATCCCTTTTTATTAATTCTATTCTTATTTTTTCAATCTCGTCTTGTATTTCATGAGGTAAATAAAAAAGATATGTATTATTATATTGTCTATATGCCATTGTTATCTATATTATTAATCTATTATTTTAATATCAGTTTGCTTAATTGATTGATTAAACTATCGTATTTTTTTGTGCATGTAGTTGAGACGCTCTTCTACTTTGAGTTTAAACTCATTGTGTTGAAAAGTCCAGTATCCACGAATACTTCCCATCTCAACTTTGTCATTTACAATTTCTTTGATAACTTTTTTCAATTCTTCATGGTCTTCATATTTATGTTGAAATACTTTAAATACATGACTTCTTGCTTCTTCGTGTCCCATTGCGACAACTTGATACCAAGGTTCGTGTGCATCGTTTTGACTCATTCTTACTATTATATTAAATAGTATTTTTATTTCAATTTATTGAAAAAAAAATTTATTATAAATTATAATTGCTTTCATATATGTCATTACAATTTATCTTATAATTAAACACCTCCTTCGCCATTGGGATATAAATCTTCTGTAGTATTAGATTGATTGACAGACAAATTTTTTTTGTAAATCAACCACCATTGTAAAGTTGTATTATCCTTAGTATCTTTATAGCAGGGATAGAACCAATAACCATTATTAGATGAACCAATATATGGTCTTGTTTCCATTTCTTCAACCGACCATACTTTTTTTTCTCGCCATATTGTTGCTTCATAAAAGCCTTGTTCATTAGGTCTTCTTTTATTAGGCCCTCTTGTTTTACCAAGATTCGGTTTTAGATTATTTTTGTAAAATTCTTTTGCATCATCTTGCGAAACGAAGATCTTAGTAATAATTTCAGATTGAGATTCTGTCTCACTATCTAATCCTGTTACAAAGTTAGTACTCACTTTTGATTGTTTTGCTCTTACATTCCCTTTACCATTTGAACGAATTCTAGAAGATTTATATATCACTTTCTCATAATTACAATCATTATTAAACCAATCTACATAATATTCTATTGCTTCTTTATCACAATAATGTAAAGGTCTTAAATCCGGATTTTCTTGTTCTCCTTTATATTCATAATTATCACAAAAGCGCCCTGGTAATGATTGAGCAGTACTTGAAATATTCATTGTTTTTGGTACAGATTCATATGTAGCACCAATATGTGTCAAGCAAGAAATTCTTTTTGAAGCCCCCCAAAATCTTTTAATAATAATTATTTCGTGTTTTTCTGGAGCTGTTTTTAATATTTCATCAATATTATCAATACGGTCATCAGAATTATGCTCTCGGCAGTTCCAATCTATGCTTTTCGACAATGTTTTCAAAGTAGCAATTTTTTCGGAATCTAGTAATCTAAATATAAAATATTTTTTTTTTGTAGTATTTTTGTATCTATCTTCCATTTGTTCTAATAGTTCTTGATAATCCTTTAAAGCATCTAAATCAGGAGCTCTTATAATTCTCCCATCTGATAACATGTGTTCTAAACCTTTATATGATGGTCCTGGTTCAATTTTTACTACAGCATATTTATCTTTTGGCCATTTGCCATAATTCGCTAATACTGAGTCGGGAGTTGCTGATATATCTAACAGTTTAATATTTTTTAATCGTAATACTCCCACATCCAACAACGCTGAATCTTTTAGTGTTTTTGCTATCGTCATTTTAGAATCTGATGCAACATGACATTCATCACATATGACTAAACCATTTTTCATCGTAGATAATTTGTCTTTATTTTTGGCAAAATTCTGTCTATGAAATACATTTTCTATAAATTGGCGCAACATTGCTTTTTTATATTGTCGTTCCCAATCTTTATCTGACATTCCTGTATAATTTATGATATTTTCTTGTTCAATTATTTCATCATCATTTTCTAATGTTGCCATTTCAACCATAATTGCAGTCCCTGTTCCCGTTTTACCAACTCCAGGTGGAGCAATCAGGCATACTGCAATTTTTCCGTCGCGATATGCTTGTATAACTTCATCTGCTGCTTTTTGTTGATTTGGATAAATAAATTTTTTACCGTGTATCGCTAATTCTTCTTCTAAATCAGATTTACTCTTTAAAATGTTCTCTCTTTGATGTTTTAAATGTAATTTTTTTATAAGTATTTGTTTAGCTTCTTCGTTTGTTACTTGTTGTGACATTTTAATTTATATTTTTTAGTTTATTTTTATTTCAATTTATTGAAAAAAATATTTAAAATAAAAATACAATATTTATTAATGTCCACAGAATTATTTAATTTAAATAATGAACACTATATGTGGTTATATGTATTACATGGAGAAAAAACTGTTCATTCTGTTACGCGCGCGAGATTAGATACATGGTGTGAACAATACGGTCTTATACCCAGTAATTATAAAAACAAGAAACAAATAGTAAAGGCTATGATGCAATTGTGGGAAAGTTATTTTGCTGAAAATTTACAATTTAAAAGAGATTATGAAATTAAATATGAAGGTGAAGCAACTCCTGAACATTTTCCTCCAAAATCTGAATGGCATTAACTTTAAACTACAATTAATAATATAATAAAAACAACAAATGCACAGGGCACTGGCCATCTTCCAGGTTTCTGAGGTTTTGGCATTCTATCTCTTTCTACATTCATATAATAACTGCATGATTTTTTTTGTTTGTTTAAAAATAAATTGATATAAATATTTTATAGAATATATATTTAACAATGACTAAAGGTAATGTAATAAAATTTATTGATCTCTTTTGTGGTATTGGTAGTTTTCATTATTCATTTAAAAAATTCGGTTTTAAATGTGTAATGGCATCAGATATATATGGACCTGCAAAAGATACATATAAAAAACAATACGGCCTCGAAACACTTGGTGACATTTGTGATATTAAACCTGAGGATATTGAACCATATGATATTCTTTGCGCAGGATTTCCATGTCAACCATTTTCGCAGGCTGGACATGGAAAGGGTTTCGATGATGAGCGCGGCACAATGTTTTCACAAGTAATGCGTTTTGTGAAACATAATCAACCCAAAGTTGTTATTTTGGAAAATGTAAAAGCTTTGAAAAATCATGATAAAGGTAAAAGTTTTGCAAAAATAGAAAATGACCTTAAACAAGAGGGATACACAGTAATACATGATGTATTAACATGCAGTGATTATGGAATTCCTCAAATGCGAAAGCGATTATTTATTGTATGTTTTAAAGGAATAGAAGTTAAAGATATTGACAGGTTCTTTGATTTGGATGAATATAAAGAAACAAAAACAATGACAGAGTACCTTGGTAAGAATTTCACAAAAGAAACTGCGTATACTTTGCGTTGCGGCGGAAAAGGTTCTCCGATTGATGATCGGCATAATTGGGACGGATATTGGGTTGATGGTCAAGAATATCGCCTAACAATCGAAGATGGCTTGAAATTGCAGGGATTTGAAAATTTTGAAATGGTCGGTAAAAAAAATGAACAGTGGAAAATGCTAGGAAATACAATTCCGACAATATTTACAGATATTATTGGAAAACAACTTGTTAAACATTGTGAACATTTTAGATGATTTAAAAAAATTGAAATGATATTTTATAAACATTTTTTATTTATAAT
>Ga0129351_1000147_pt1 | contig 23665 bp, 17 predicted proteins | sample CPBDNA_8_FD_94423 | JGI IMG/M metagenome (GOLD analysis project Ga0129351, IMG submission 94423) | Freshwater to marine salinity gradient microbial communities from Chesapeake Bay, USA - CPBay_Sum_27_0.2_DNA | ecosystem: Environmental > Aquatic > Marine > Coastal | place: USA: Chesapeake Bay... | reverse complement strand
GATCCTGTAATACTTACGCTGAAAGGTGCAGATTCTTTTGTATCACCACCTACGGTAAGCCCGTCTGAATCAAAGGTTATACTGTGATCCCCACTACCTATAGATACAGGTCTACTAATATTAGAGGGTACAGATACTCCGCTAATTCCATATACGCCCCTGACTTCTGCCCCAGACAATCGTTCGTCAAATAAAATTAAATCTGTTATTATACCTTTAAAAGGATCAGAGGCACTAATAGTAGAGCTACCTAGAATTAAGGGGGTTACATTTGAGGCGCTTGCCGGTAAAGAGCTCTCCGCCCCAAAAGGTCTAAATGAATGAGTACCTGTAGAATTGAAAGCATCTACTAGTTTACCATTTATATATAAACCATAATTATAGTCCCCTGTTGTGTTTTTATCCGAAGCAAGGGCTATATTTGTCCATAGTGTGGCATCGATATCTCCTACTAAAAGAGTGTTTCCCGTATTTTCATCTATTAAGGATACAGCTTGTTTACCTATAGTAGATTGATCTATACGGAGGGACATAAAGCTATTGCTGGCATTGTTCCTACTAAGTATTCTTGCTGCGCTATTCCCTGATCCATCATTAACTGTAGACTTTATCCATATTGAAAAACATGCCCCATTTTGTGTCCAATTATAAGAGTCTCTATCTTTTGTTAATCTAAGACTGGCAGGGGAGCCCAGCTCTAAAGCATTACCAGAAGGAGAATCGGAAGTAATTGTACCAGATCCTGCACTAAAGAAAGCTCTTCTATTAGGTGATCTATCTACTGAAGGAATTTGATACCCACCGTTACTTAAACTATCAAAAGTCCACTGAACAAGAACTTTACTAGAAGTTGAATTGACAGGTTCACTTTCCATTTCTACGGTTAGATAGTTTTCAACAGCGTATTCATTGTTATATTTAGCTACTGCACCTACTAGTGTATCTTTTTGTATTTGAAGTCTTAAGTTCGATCTTCCATAAATGCGTCTATCTCTTTGAAGAGCGCCGGGGTAAGCCTCTTTTAGTTTTAATTTTCTATCACTAATTATATTAGCTACAGTTCCTACAACTTGTGCACTCTGAGAATCTCTATAAAATAAAGTATCGCCATTTCGTAGCTGATCGTGAAAGTCAGTTCCATTATGACCTCTGACTACGTTACTGCCAGGAGTTACAGATATTGTCCCTGACAATGCAGTTACATAAGAAGAAGTAGTTCCTGTAATAGACGTTTTTTCCCCCGATCCTGTATCATACCAATAAGGTACCCCTTGCTCATCAGAATATCTTATTAATTTAAAAGGATCATTTACATCACTTGCATCAAGAAGTATATAAGAGTACTCAGGGTTAAAGTCATTGTAATTATTTGTAGAAAAATCTATCGGGCCCGAAGAGTTTTCCATGTTAGTAACATTTTGGCGAATAGTATTTACATTTGCAGAAGAGCTAGAAACTCTAGCGGGTAAGTCATGAGGACCTTTTATACTCCATTTATGGTCAGAAGGCATAACATATGTATTATTTCCTTGGGAAACTATACTAAAGTCAACATTTGATAAACCGCCTTTTGCAACATACAGAGGAGCTACTACATGACCACTTGTACCAATTTCTGTATCATCGTTTATCGAAAAATATTCAATATAAGGAAGTGAGTAGTTATTTTGTTTAGTGTTATAAATAACTGTTATGGCAAAATAATACTCTCCATTTTCTACAGACTTAAAAGTAGTCTCTGTCGAGTTCGGGGGTAGCATTAAAACATTCGAATCTCTTCCAGCACGACGATTCCGACCGCTAGAATCAGCAGTAGGGAAATTATGATAAATTCTATATTTTAGTATTTGTACCCCTATTTGATCTATTAAGGGAGGGTTCCATGAAACTCTTACATCTTGTGCCATTTTATTTTTTTCCTTCTGGTCCTAGTACCTCAAAGAATAGATCTGAAATTGGAGGTAGGGGTGTATTTTCTAAATCTACAGGTATCTTTACAGGTGTTCCATCACTTTCTACTGATTTTACCTGTATTTGTTCTTTTATAGTTGAAGCGGCTAATATTCCATCCGCTAAAATATTTGTATCTTCTACGGCGGCGGTTTGATAAGAAAGATCTTTTTCTACATCAACAAATTTTTCATTATAGTGCTCCACTGCTTGGATAGACGCTATCTTACTTTTATCAAATGAAATATTTAAAATTTTATACATTTTTGCACTAGATGACGTTAGTACTCCGGAGTATCTTTCTTCTAATAACCAAATAGCATTTCTTTTTGGAGTTTCTGAAAAAGCAGAACTAACTGTTAAAGAAGTAAGAGCTGTGCTAGCAGTATGTCCTCCTGGAAGCACTATATCTCTTTCTTCGCTAATAACACTATCGGACCACTGTAGATTCATACTATTTTGTGCTAATCTAGCAGGTTTTGCATTAGAGGCTTTCTCTTCTGTATCCAAATTTCCATATACATAACTGGTTCCATTAAATATCCAAGCCGCAGGAATATACGATCCTTGTTTATAGTCTATAAAGGTAGTTGCGGAATCGTTTGTATATATTCTAGTATCTTCCTGTGCTAAGTAAGCTCCAGGTTTTCCATGGCTTATAAATAACTTATAAGACATATCTGGGTTTAAATAGGCATTCGCATCCAAAGGTATTATTGTATTACTCAATGTTTTAGAAGTATCGCTAGTAATTCTGCCTGCAAATCTTTTCTTTTTCTTTGCATAGTCTGAAATACTAATAATGTCTCCTGGACTTAAAAAACTACTTTCTAAAAATGCTTGGAAACTAACTATTTCCGTTTGATTTTTTGCAGTCCACAACTTCCATCTTCCATATCTCTCTGCTTGTTTTTCGCTAGTACATCCGAATGCAACACTATTTTCGTGTATTATTTTTCCTTCCTGTATTACACTATTTCTATCTTCTACCAATAAACCCTCTAGTTGGTAGTTATTTTTTGGATTAACCCAACTAACTGTTACTTGATTTATTCTAGTTTTACTACCTGTCCCTTCGTAGTTAAATGCTCCATCTATAACGTTTGCTTGTGTAAAGTTGTATACGGGATCTTTTTCTTGATCTATTACAGGAACAAGTTTGCCATTGTGCCAATAAAGCATTCCTCTAAATATAGTAGCAAAATCTTTAAGAAACTTATAGCAAGCAGTTTTTTTAGTCAAGTAAACATTTGCAGTAAATCTAGGCTCTTTACCTCCTCTGCCATCAGGGACTAGTGTATCACAATATCTACCAATTCTATATAGAGCATATATATCTATATCTTCCGGCTTTACGAAAGTTCCTAAACCAAATCTTTTATTTGTAAGTATATCATAAAATATCCAAGCAGGGTTGTTAGTATAATGTAATGTAGTAGTTAAGGAACCATCCCAATCTTGATAAGATCCAGTATCTACTCCTGAAGAGTTTTTAGTATATTTTGCCACCCCTGAAGAACTAGCCTCTCTCGGTATATAGTTCGTAGGTATCTTAACCTTTATCCCCCTAAGATGGTAGAATCTTTTAGGAGTCTGTTGAAATTCAGTAGTATTAAAACTTGTTCTCGCATAACAAGTGTAAGGATAACTTAATTTATATTTTAAAAAAGAAGTGCAAAGACCTATCTGACTTTGTGCAGTAACTTTATTGGCACTCGAGTTTCTTAAGCCCAGGTCTGAGGTGGTTTGACTCATATAGCCTACTCCGGTATGGGCTGTCTTACGTTTAATTATAATTTTAAAATCATCATAAGGCTTTAATTTCCCTATGTCCAGTCTTAGTGGAAATGTTCTGGCTGCATTGGTAGCCGCTAAATGGCTTATGTTCTCATGTAGTATAACTGGGTCTTCAAAATCAGATTCGCCCGGCTCTTTCAGTGCAACAGATACTTCATAAAATGCAACATGATTCTGAATACCCCCATTTTTACTTTTATTTTGTCGAAGTCCACTAGGGTAGTCAAAATTTATTGTTATTGTATCTACAGCTCGTAACTGTGCGGAACTTAAGTTAAACCCATTTTCATCTAAAGCTTGTATTATTGTTTCGCTAACTCCTTGATTTATATTCTTATTGTTATCGTCAAGGTAATCCTCTACAAAATCAGTATGAAGCTCTAGAGGAGAAGTAGGTTGAGGTATATTAGTAATAGCGGATTGCATTATATCACTAGAAGTTAGGCCCGTAATAGGGGTCTGATACTGATTTCCTACCCTAAACTGAACGCTCGAATTTTTAAAGTTACCTTTACCTAGTGCTTTTATAAAACCAGAATCTCCGGGGCCTTCTGGGAGATTGTTTTCCGCCGCTTCTTGTAAATCGAAATCAAACAAACCTCCTGTGTAGGGCCAAAAAGTAGTCATACTAAATTGATTCTGAGCGACCCAATCTTTGGCCGTAGGATAATAAAAATACTGTGATAAATCCGCGGAATAGCTATCACCTTGCTTTCTCCATTTAAAGCCAGCCTTTCCTTTAGCTCTGTGAGAATGAAGCCCAAAACAAATTCTAATCGGATAATATCGATTAGAATACATTTTCAGTGTTGTACTATCTACTCTACTCGTTAGGACGTTCATTGGATGATGACGAGAACCTTTTGACCTAGTTAGATGGGTAGTCATTTTAGAGTTGCCTTTAGTACACTTCAATTGAATATCTGCACCTGTACCAATCCACACAGTCATATTATATGCCTCTATTTGGAAGTCATAATATCCTGTAGTAGGAGGCTTAAAGTAACCCATTACTGTATATCCGGAATCTTTATTACTGTCTATAAATAGATCGAGACTTGATAGAATAGGGGTAGCATCACTGTTTGGATTAAGCACTGGACAGTATGTTGTATCCGGGGCAGGCCATTCAATAGTATAGGTATTAAATGCATCATGTGATCCTGTAACTTCGCCATAATAATGACCACCGAATTTGTTCTTGGAATTCTGATGCACAATATGGGAAAGAAGTAAACCACCTTGACTTAATCCTGTAAATAAAGATATTTCTTTTTCCCTTGTTCCTTCGACTGTTACATCCAAAGCCACAGTATAATCTCCGGATGGGGGTAGAGCCGTTGCAGCCGACGAACCATCCCCTGGAATAAAGACAGCTACGCTGTTAGTTGATCTTTTAAGGGTGCCATTAACATCTTCAAAATTTGTTAAAGAATTTCCTATTAATCTTGCGGGAGCCATTTCAGAAACAATTCTTCCAGGTTTTGATACAACAAAAGCGTGTAACTCGCCAGTAGGTCCTGAATTTTGGGCCTGAATTTTACCAGAGCCCCCAAACGTAGCACTACGTTTACCTGCTTCTGTATCAGGGTAAAGAAATATTTTTCCATTCCTCTTATTTGCAATGGAACGAATATAATAAAAAGCCTCGTGTGTTAAACCTGCTATAGGAGTTTGCTCGTCATTTAAAGCTCGATATTGTACTCTTGTAGCATTATCCATGTGGTGAGACCCTATATCAATAGAGTAACTGTTGGTCGGATAATCTGATCTATCAAAATAGTAGTAAGTTTCTTTTCCTGACTCTCTTTCTACAACTAAGTCATTAGTGAAAAAACCAGTGGAAGACGTAAGCTTCATAGCAGGTAAAAATGCTCCGTTTGAATAGTAACTAGCCTGGGAAGCAGTAACTTCGGCACTACCCTTACCGCCCAAAATAGTAAGAGTTCTAGGAGTACTAGTTGCATTTAGTACACCAATATCACTGGGACTAATACTTTGTATAGTTGCATTTTTACTGCATTGACTTAGTAGTATCTGACTACTATTAGTATTGGTCTTACTTGGAGAAACCGCTGTACTCATTAGCTGCTGGCCCCCTAAATATACACTAGCAGGGCCATGAACTAGACCCTCTACCGGTCCTTCCGATAGTAAATCCGTATAAGATACAGTTACATCAGAAAATCCAGTAGACGAATCTGGAGTACCATCTAAAATTCCTGGAACCATGTCGCGTTTTTGTTGGGGTGTAAGGCTCATAAAATTATCTCTTATTCTATAAATATGTTTCCGTGGCTATCTACTATATGTTGCTCGCTTACTTCTACATCTGTAAAACTAGCCATGCTTATTGGACTTCCTGGTATTCTTAGCTCGCCGTAAAGTATCGGAACAGGATCTCCTTCTACTATATTCTGGGCTTCTCCATTAAATAAATAATTTGTAGGCTCATCTCCGTCTTCTCCAGGATCAGGAGCCATTAAGGCATTTATGCCTCTACTAACTAAACTAGCTGCAATAGTATTTATAGCTGCATGTATAAATTTTTGCGTCATAGTCGCGCTCTTTGCAAGTGCGGGATTAATTGTAAATAATATCGCCCCGATAATTATATCTACAATAGGATTATCACCTCCCGCTCCAGCAGGAGTTAGTGCCATAGTTATATCACCTTTTTGCAGTGGTAGTATAACATCCTCAACAGAGTCCATAGGATTCTCTTCAACAGCTACCGATATTCCTATATTGTTCTCTATACAATCATATAAGTATTTGTCAAATCCTGGACGATTTACAGAAATAATCTTACACGCCTGCTCCAAAGTATCAGCATAGACTGTAAAAGAACTTCCAAATTTCTCTCCTAGCTCTCCTAATAAGTATACTTTACGGCGCATATCTATAAATTCCTGTTAAATGCTGTTTCCATTGAGGAAATAAATTTTCTTTACATGATAACCTATTTACAGCGTGATGAAAAAATATATCATCACCTAGGTAAACCCCGCAATGATTTGGTATATCCGAAAAAACAGAGAAAGTTAAAAAATCTCCTTTTTTCATTTCATCAACTTTTTTAAAGTTCCATGTTCTTATATATTCCTCTGAAAAATAATTAATGTCTTTTAACCACCACTTCTCTTCAAAGGGAATTCTATTTGGTATATCTAAACCTTCTTTTAAATAGTAATCTCTCGCAGCTTCGAAACAATCTTGAACCCCAAACTCATAAAGTCTTCCGTATAAAGGTTTATCTTCTCTTTCCGGATGCAGAGTATACAGTTCCATATCTGGATAGCTAAATATATAATATATTAATCCTGTAGAGTTACAGTACTTTATATCATTAATACTAGGAGTACTACTGCCATCTGGATGACTATGTACAATACCAATAATATCACATTTTTGTGCTATTTTCATATATTCTGTAGAGTCGAATACAAAAGTATCATTTGTTTTTGCTATATTTTTACAAGGAAACCATACAGGTTTTCCTTTTACAACTGCTATAATGCCACAGGCTTCCTTAGGATACCACTCTTCAAAATGTTGTTCTATTTCAAGTAAAAATTCTTGTATCATTCTATCTAAACTTAGCGCTTCCAGGAAACGCTCCAAAAGGTAAAGTATGTGTATTATCTATTTCTGTTGAAGGCAGTTGAAAGTTAGTAGTTGCAGGAGTTCCTGCATAAAGAACATTAAATCTTGCAGCACAAGATCTTAAAGTTTTTCCACAAACATCTCCATGCTCCCAATAATAAGTAGATACTGCAGGACTATTATCAGAGGCTGAAGTATGGGCAGCTCTGCATTTAAAAACAGTATCCGCTAATGCTACAGTATTTACACGTACAAAATCTCCAACATTATAACTATTACCAGACGCCCAAACTCCAAATGTAAGTACTTTCATCCACGGCCCGTCCCCGGTGCTATCTGGTGTAATTCCTTGTAATTCTGTAGTGGCCTGATAATATTCGGAAGCATGAACTACTATGTCATTCGCAGAATAGGAATCTGAAGTACTGAAAGTCGGAGCACCCGAAGCATGGGCTGCCTCTATAATAGGTGTATCGTCTTCAGTCAGAAACCTCCTATGAGTTGTTGGATGGCCGTGAAAGTTTACAGATTTCCAAGTACAACCGCTTCCTTTATCATGGGTTTCTTTATATATCCAGCTACAGTACTTTCCTACAACAGTTCTTCTAGGTAGGTTTACGTTTTCTAACTCGAAGGGGCTTGCTAATTCAAAAGTTACAAAAGTAGACGTCTCTGCTTTTAGCCTATCTACAATATATGCAACTTTTGGAAACTCGGTGGGGGCCGACGAAGCACTTCCGCTAGTTAAATATTTTTCTAGTGTAGTTCTAGCAATAAGTCTAGAACCTATTATACTATCATATTCAAACTCCGGTAGTAAATCTCTAAAAAGACTCAGTACATTTGCTATTGTAAGTGTGGGTCTATTTGAAGCCCCTTCACCGGTAACTTCCACTCCCGCTAAGTCTATAGGTAAAGGAACATAAGTTCTACTGGTATAAGGTGCTTCATAGTCTCTCATAGAGATATTATTTAAAAGACCGTCGACTCCTGGATGAAAGTATAACTTTGTTCCGTCATTCAGCTCCAAAATAAATAATGTAACTATATTATCTATTGAAGAACCTCTTAAGTCTGTTGCTATAATATCGTTACTCATTAGCTTTCGTATACCCTTCTAAATGTTGCTGTACAACTATAAAAATTATCGCTATCATATGAATGAGAGTAAGAGTGGCATACTACACGCACGGATCTCTCTGCTGCCGTTCCATCTGCATTTGTTGCTGGAATTGTAAGATCAAAAGCTGTAACTCCTTTTCTTAGTTCAAAGGTGGCAACAATAGCATCAACTTCCTCTTTATTTCTATTGTTAAAAGTTAGTGAATATTCTTCTTTTACGTTGTTTAAACCGTCTGGAGCGCGTTGTTCATATCCGTCCCCAAAAGTTGCTAAAAACACTTTGGGAGTACCTGCTCTTGACATTGTTTTATCAGGAGTTACTCGAGTGCTTGAAGTTGTTGTTCCATTTACAAACCCCAAGCCATCTTCTAATAAAAATCCTAGTGCCATTATGCTACTCCATACGGGTTAAGCATTCCCCCCGACCTTTTTTGTGTTTTTAGTTCTTCTCTAACCGCTTTAGCTATCGCTTTACCCATGCGCTCTTGATCTCCTTGTACGTTTCCGTTTGCCGAAACAGAACCATCAGAAGCTACATTGATAACAATATTATTATTTTGATCTCCGCCCCCACGCATTTCTACAGGTATTTTTTTATTATTTGGTAGAGGGACTACTGCTTCAGTTCCGTGCAATACCGCCGGATATCCTGCTGTAGACCCTGAGGCTATTCCGCCTGCTGCGTATCCAGGTAGTTTTCCTCCAGGACCAAAGACACCGCCATTTCTGGCCGCCGGAGCTGCTGACCCTCCAAACATACCTTTAAATAAGTCTCCAAGAAAGTCTTTTGAGGCAGTAAACATATTTTTCATCATAGCACCAAAAGACGTAAAAGATTCACCAATTTTACTAAGGAAAGAGCTATCCGAATCAAAAATATCTCCTATCTCTGCTCCAAATTCTGTAAACGATTCTTTTATACTCATGGTAGTGTCTCCCATGTCTTCCGCAAAGGTCTCGACAAGATTTACTTCACCATGATCACCAGCAGTAAAACTGGAGCTGAAAGTCGTAGGCTTTGCCATACTAACGTCTACTTTTGAGCCACCGCCACCGCCAAGCCATCCAGGTAATTTAAAGTCTTTAAAAAAGTCTCCAACACCTCCTAATAAACCTTTAGATGTATTTGCATTAGTAGCAACTGTTGCTCCTCCTAAAGCCGCAGTATTAGCATTTATAGCGGCAGTATTTGTAGCCATTGCAACTTCTAAAGATTGCTCAGGGCTTCCGAAAAGAAAGTCTGTAAATAGTTTTGCTGCTTTTTCTGCTACAGCATCAAGTACAGAATCTACTGCGGATTTTGCAATTCTTCCGAAAGCTTCTGATATACTGCTTTCTTCTCCTTTAAGTAATGCTGCAAACTCTTTTTTTGCACTACTTTCTGTACCCGCTTTTGCAGCTGCTAGTTGTTTCTGTGTAAAATCATTTTGTAATTCTGCAACCGCTAATTGTTGAAGCAAAAGATTTAATTTTTCTTGTTCTTGTTCTACTTTTGTTTGATCTGTTTTAGCGCCTGCTTCCGCCAATATTTTCATGCGTTCTTGTGAGGCTACGATAGAGTCTTGTAAAGTAACAATATTGCCCTGTCTTTCTAGTTCAGCTGCTTGTAGCGGGCTTGCTTGCATACCAAGTCTTAGTATTTTTCTTTTTGTTTGAAGAGCCTGAATTTCAATCTTGTGTTCTGATTGTCTTATTCTAAGATTTTGTTCTGATAGTTTTTGAATTACCTGCTCTTTTGTCATACTCTTTAAGGTTTCTAAACTAATCCCTAATAGTTTAGAATAGGCACTCATTCTTGCAAGACCTTCTTGACTGGGGCCGAAATATTCTCCCATAGTTCCAGACATGGTAAGAGTATTTAGAGATTCTGCAAAAGATTTATTTATAGCCAAAAACTCACTGAACTGTGATTTTGCCTGTCCCACACTCTCTCTAAATTTATCAAATACTTCTACATTTTGCCCTATTCCTTCTATGGCTGCTTTTTGTGCTGCAAGTACTGGATTTAGTTTTTTCGCTTCAGCCACAATCCCTGGGAAGTTTTTCTGTATTAATAGAAGTGCAGCATTATAGTCTTCTGCTGAGGAGAATGGGTCTTCTAACGTACGCAAAGCACCTCCTATTCCCTCTATTCCTTCCATGAACTTAGCTGTTGCTCCATCTGCTGTAATCCCAAACTTAACCAGAGCTTCTCCCTGCAAAGACAAACTAGTAAATACGTCTCTAAGAGATTTTGTAACTTTTTCATTTTGTTCCGGAAGATCTTTTACTTCTTTTTGGACTTGTCTAAGTACTTCTAAAGGGTTTGCTCCTGTGGTATTAATAGGAGTCATTTCGGTTACAGTTACAGTTTTTGTGCCGGACATTCCTAACTTGTCAACCATGCCTTCTACACCACTAAACGAGAAATTAGCAAGTAAGTTTGCTTGCTTTACAATATTCTCCATAGGAGAAACACCTTCTTTAAAGTTTTTTACAAGTTTTGTTATTTCTTTATTTTGTTCTTGAAATCTCTCTGATAAAATATCAGCAGCCTCTTGCATTTCTTTAATTGCAGGATCTTTGAACGTATTGATAAACTCTTTCGCAAGAGTAATCACAGTATATAACATACCAACAATAGCAAGTCCTGTAAGAAGTTTATTTACGCCTGAGACCATAGCAGCGGTAGAAGCTTTCATAAAGCCCATAGTTTTACCATGCTCTGCCTGTAAAGCTGCAAGATTTGCTTTCCAGTTAAGATACCACCTTCGTACACCTGACTTTTCATTAGCCATCGCCCGCAAGTGTGCCGCTTCAATTATATTAATATTTTTTAGTCTTTCGGTTTTCTCCATCTGATCAAGATTGATAACAGTAGAAGTTTTAGACTGGTGTGCTTTTTTCAATCGTCGAAGAACATCTTCATCAAAGGTTCCATCTCGCATCTTATCAGCTGTTGCACCAGCACCGGCTATTCCCTGTAAATCCTTAGTTGCAGTTTTAGCAAGATCATCAATAGATTCCATTGCAGGCATCGCAGGCATGAGTGCTCTACCAATAGAGATACCTAAACCACTAAAAGCTGCTGTGAGACCTACAATGTTATTTGCTAAAGCTCCTGATACAAATTTGGTAAGAGGATCTATAAAGTCTCCCACATTTTTTACTAAGTCAGTGAATTTTTTACCTAAACGTGCAACTTGGTTAATATTGTTTCCGACTTCATCAAATTTTTCATTACCTTGAGCGAGTACAGCATTTACTACTGCTTGGGTTTTTTCAAACTGTGTAAGATCATCTGCTGCTTTGCCCACAACCCTGCCATACTCTTCTGTGACTGTATTCAATCGAATGATAATACCAAGTTCATCAAGAAGTTCAGGCTCTGCTTTAATAGCACCTCTAGTGAGTCGATTAAAGGAATCTGTAAGATCTCTACCTAGTGCCACAGAAGCATTTTTTGCTACTGTTGCTAAGCCTGTGAGTTGGTCTGAGGAAAGTCCTGCTGCAGTACCGATTGCTACTGCCTGAGATGCTTCATTAAAAGCTAGTATACCGCCTGTAGCTTCTTGAACTCTACTAGTTAAGAGTTTCATTGATGAACCAGTTTTAATTGCGTAAGCTTCTTGTCCACGAGAAAGTGCGGCCACATCTGCGGCTCGTTTAAAGAATCCAAAGGCTGCTGTAATTGCAAAGATATTTGCAGCAAGAGTTGCATAAGCACCTACTAGGCCGCCCATGCCTTGAGACATTTTTGAGAAGTTTTTACTTGCACCCGACGAGGCTTGTGCGGCACCTTTGATATTTCTATCTGCGGTACGTGCACCTTTGCCCACATCGTCCATGCCTTTAGCTGCTTTTTTAGACTCAAGACCTAGTTTTTTAGTTTGGCCTTTATCATCTACTTCTACATCTATCTCAATTTTATTTTTTGCCATTAGCCTTTGATATTATGGGTGTACTGTTTTCCACCGCTCGAAGCTTTTTGCTTCCTTTCTTCTGCTTTTCGCTTTTGTTCTGCTTTTTTAGCTTTATAATCCACTACTAGTCCTTCGTATAGCTTTAATAAGTAGAGAATTATTCTTGGCTCTTGTACTTCATAAAGATTAAATAAATATTCTATAGTGCCCCAGTTTTTTCCTAGATAAGTTCCTGACATTGTATCCCAGTTATCGTCTAAAAACCCAAATATAAAAAATGCCACTTGAACCTCCATCGGGAAGTCCGAGGGGTTTAGCGGCATCTTATTGGGGTCTGGCTCTTGATTTAGTTGTTCACAGATGTTTAAATATTTTTCAATATCTATACTAGAATCTTGTTCCTGAATGTATCGTTCAAGTAGCCTTTTTATCTGGGCTACTTGTTCCCAGTAAAATTTTCTAGATCGCTCACTGTTTCTGTAACCCAAGTATCAAAGTCCCCAGAGTTTTTCATTAGCAACTCTGCATTCTCTTGGGTAAAGGGCAGTTCATCTTCGGGGTCAAGAGCTGATATATCTACCAATAGAAGCTCTTCCAAGTAACGATATTTTAAGCCAGACCAACCTTTAATAACTGATTTACAGTACTCTTTTAAGAATTTTTCTTCTTCTAGAAACTCTTCTGGTTGACGAGTTTTTTTACTAAATTTAGTTGTTACACATTTTTTTCTTAGCTTTACTAACTCTTCTCTTGCTAAATAGCATAAAAGAACTTTCATTCCGTCGTATCCGGGGAAGCTAATACTTACTGTCTTACTTGGAGTCATTAGACTCGCTAAAGAAACGGGTGTTTCACTCATGTTATATTTATCCTTTTGTTTATGGGAATGAAAAAGGGGTGAAAATCACCCCTTGTTTCGATTTTCTATTTCATAGTATAGTCTAAAAGACCATAAATGTCAAGAAATATTTTTTACTACCTATTACGAAGGTGGGTAGTATTCTAGTGTTGCTTCATAGTTAGTAGCGGTAGTATCTGGATCCAAACTAGCAGTTAGAGCATGGAAGTTTACATCTAGAGATATAACATCTTCAATAGAGTGCGTGGGTACTTCTAAATGGCACTGAGGTAGTTTAATCTCTACTCTAGGGCTATTTGATGCTCCTCCTACTTTAAAGGTTAGGCTAAACTCATTACTTACCACTCTATCCTTTTCTACAATATGTTTAAATAGATCATCTACATCTCCATCTGCGTTAGCATCCAGATAGCAAGTAAAATTGCCTGCAATGTTACGTGTTCCTGTAACATGTCCAATAGGTGTATCAACTTTGCCCAAAGTTTCAGGTGTTAAAAATGTAATATTGTTTGAGAAAGTAATACTACCTCCGGTAAGAACAGTATTATATACACCATCAGAGCTTGCTCCCGGGAAATTTGTAGTATCTGCTGCAGTAATTGCCAAAGATGTTAAACGATTGCGTATAAAGTTATTTGTATCACTTATACCTTCATTTATAGTAGTTGTAGCCGAAGGAGTTGTGGAACCTTCATCAACAATCTTTGCTCCAAAACCAGACCAAGAAATAGTTGCAATTCCATCAATATCAAACTCAATAGAAGCTTCATTTACACAGCAGTTTGTAATTTTATAAACTTTATCTGTTCCGGTTCCCAGTACAAAGAAAAGTTCAAAAGTACCTAGCTCCGATACTTCAGAGCCTGTCCAATCTACCACTGTATAACTAGATCCGCTTGGTTCAATGCCGTCCGCCCAAGCAGATGCAGCACCCGAACCTCCTTTAGTAAGTGCATTATTTGCAACGAAATTAGCCCATAAAGGTTCCTCTACTGAGTGAACTCTATTATAGTTAGCATGTTCCCAGTCGTTAGTGCCTCCAGTAGTACTTTTTAAAGGTCTGATATAGGTTGAGAAAGACCATTCTGCGGGAGAGTATGAGTCGTTAAACATTCTACGACTTCTTTTACTTTTTGATACTGATGAGCTTTCTCTTGCTTCATTCAGCGTAACTTCTGATGCGTTTGTGGCTTGGGAAAATTCAAAGCCATCTAAGACAGGTATTTCAAATAAAACATTATTCTGTTTTAAATATACCTTTGTATCTCTACTAAAATATAATGACATTATAATTCTCCTTAGCCTGCGTAACTAATTACTAGCTCGTTTGTGCCGCCTACAGTTGAAGGAAGGGCATGGAAGTTGGTTTCAAGAGATATAACATCTTCAATATTATGTGTTGGTATCTCCAAGTGACAGTTTTCCATCTTAAACTCAATAGTAGGAGTAGTTGTAGCAATAGTGCCTCCTATTGAGAATGTAAGATTAAAGGAATTAGTAATAGTATCAGTTGCTCCAATCAAGTCGGAAAAAAGATCCGCACTTGCATTTGATTCGTTATTAAGATAACAACTGACACTACCTGAAACAGTTCTTGTACCTGTAACATGTCCTAGAGGCTGATTAACAACTCCTAGTGTTTCTGGAGTAACAAAAGTCATATTATTAGAAATAGTAATATTGCCTCCCGTTAAAGGTAAGGTTACCGATCCTGATGTGGTAGTCGAAGACGCACTCAAGTATGAAAGACGATTACGAATATAGTTAGTATCTGAATCGATTCCATCTACCGTGGGTTTAATTACTGCTGCAAAGTCAGTTGTTTTTGCAATCTGAATAGAAGAGTTACTATATGCTGGAGAGTCAGTTTTAAGCCAAATATCATCGCCTGCTACGCCCGTGGGGCTAGTATCGCTTGCTGTCACAGCTACTTCTTTTATAATTTTACCCATTCCTGACCAGTTTAAAGTTGCTATCCCGTCAATATCAAAATCAAAGGTTACTTCATTTACACAGCACCCTTCAATTTTGTATGCGGTTAATGCATCGCCCGCTGCTGCCGAATCTGAAGAATCGCCCATAACAAACCAAATGCTTGCTGTACCTAAATTAGTTTTATTTGATTGTCCAAAATCAATTACTTGCTGGTTAGCTGTACCGCCAGTCCCTTGCGCTATATAAGAGCTTCCACTTACAGAAGAATCTCTGAAAGTATTATCCGCGGACTTATAGTATGCATCTCCTGCTAATAATGCCCACAGTGCTTGTTCTACAGATCTGTCTTTGCTGCTTGCAAAGAAAGGTCTTGCATAAGTTGAAAAAGACCACTCTGCCGGTGCAAAAGAGTCATTAAAAAGTTGTCGATCCCTACGACTAACGCCGTCTGCATCTGCCATCTCATTCAATGTCACTTCTGAGGCATTTGTGGCTTGAGAGAAAGAAAATCCGTCTAATACAGGTATTTCCCAGGCAGCGTCTCCACTGTCTAACCGTATAAAGACTCTCGTATCTCTGCTAAAAAATAATGAATCTGCCATAGTTTTCTCCTATGTTTCTTGAAAAGACTTGGACGTGAACGTTTGTTCTTGCCAGTATTTTCTAGTATCGAACCTCTATTAGGATCTCTCCTACTCCTAAAGGTTCAAGTACACCTTCATCAGTGTCTACACTGACTATTGTGATTTGTTGAGTATATTGAGTCGCTCCATTGCGATCCGAATATGCTAATCTTGAATTTGTTTCTATAACTGTTTCTACGTCTTCTAGTAGGCCGTCTAAAGCTTCTACCGAGTCTTCTGCTTGAACGTAGCAACGAATTGTTATATTTAAAAATCGATCTTTATATCCGCCAGATTGATACTCTCGTGTTTCTGATCCTGCATTTAAATGTATTGCCGGAAACTCTTCTACTTCGTCCCAGAACTTTAATCTCGGAGATACATTTCTATTTACATCTGTTAAGAAAGATCCGGTACCATTTATATCTTTTAATTTTTCAACAATAGCATTTACAATACCTAAACGTCTAGTTGTATAATCTCTTGTTGCCATTATTGTCTCCTAGTATAGAATCTGCCGATTGCAAATTGTATGGCTATTTCTCGTATAGACTTATCGATTAAAACTCTGGGGTCTCTGTCTCCATCTGCCCAGGGAGGTTTACCCGATCCATCTTCAAAAACTTGATAAGGGTTCTTTGCATAAGTATAGCCTATACTTGGAAAACCTTTTTTAGTTGTAGTAATATCTGTAACTTTTACACTTTCTGCAAATCTACCACTTTGATTTTCAAGAGCCGGGGCTCTCATATTTTTTCTTACTGTATTTGGAAGTTCTTTATTTAGAACTCCTATTAAATGCAAAGGGCTTGATGCAGTTCCTCTTTTTGGTTGAGGCTTCTTTCTTTTTCTTCTCTGTACTACTTTTGGAACTGCTGCACTTGGTAAAGTATTTCCTTTTGCTGAGCCCGCTTTTGCTTTTTTCTGCGATGTTTTTGCAGCTCTTTTTTTCAACTTAGGTTTAACAGCTTTAGTAGTTTTTAAATTAGGCTGTTTTTCGTACTCACTCATAGCCGCATATTCGGCTTGTTTTGTTTTAACTTGCTCTATTGAGTCAGAACCTTTTAATCCTTTTATAGGGGTCGAATCTTGTAATCTTTCAATAGCGGCTTTTAACTGCTTTTTAAGTTTTTGCTTATCTTCACCAGATGCAAATCCCAGTGTTTGGTTTTCTACCCGACTTTGCATATAAAAGGTATGGTGATCTGATTTATCATCCCGTACAAAATGTAATTCTATACCCAGAGCATTTAGGTTACTTTTTAGAACCTCCTCACTAGCCTTAGAAGAGTATGTCTTATTCATCGCCCTTTCTATAGCATTACGAACATCTGTTTCTAAAATACCTTCACCTTGTACGTGCCCACCCTCTATTAAGTCTGAGCCATATTGTATTTCTTTATCACTGACTTCTAGAGTTCTTTTAAAGAGTCTTTCTTTTTTGTCGAATCTACCTTTTACTTCTGTTTTTGTAAGTTTTTTATTGTATTCTTGCTTCATAAACTCATTTAAGTCTAAAGCAAACTTATCTAACTCTTCTTTATACAACTTCTTTAATTTATCAAAGTTATCGTAGTTTTTATTCTTCTTAGGGTTTACCTCTTGAGCAATATTTACTTTAATAGAGTGTTGATTTCCTTTTATAAGAACACCACGAGTCTTTTTAAAGTTTTTTGCTTGTGCTCTACAGGCTTTTAAAATTGCATGAGAGCCTTCTTCTATTCTTTTCTGTACTGGGCCTTTTTCAAAAATGTCTAAAATTTTTCTTTCTTTAAACTCTTTCCGTAATTCCTCTGCTAAAGATTTAGCATTGAAAAAGAAAATTAATTCATTTCTATCTGCTTCTTCTTTACGGAAAATAGAACTACTTCTTCTTAACTCACCTTGTAGCTTTACTAAAAAATCTTCGAGCTTCTTTTTGCTCATTAGAAGTTTTTATATAGATCCAAGACTCTCTTAATATGGTCAGGGAACGCTACGTTATTACGCTGACTTGAAGATGATTGATTTTGAATACTTGCACCTGCCAATGTCTGACGAGCTTTATGTTCGTCTTTTAGGTAGTAAGTAATTAAATCAAACACCGCTAGTTTTAAATCCTCTGGACAAGAAGCATATCCTGCTGTATACTGTATTTGAACAGAGGCTGGTCCTGTAGGCCAGTTTTTTGCTACACCGCTTCGGGTAACGCTATATACACTATCTGTTGATTTTTCTAAAAAATACTCTGACGCTGGAACCCCTGTATACGAGTCGGCATAACTATTTCTAGTATTTACATACACGATACTATTAACAGGACTTTCTGTTAGTTGTACTAAATTAGTGCCCCAGTTAATACTAAAGTCTTCTGTATGTGTTGCTGATAGTATACTGTTGCCACAATAAGTTCTTACTAATGCACTCACAGAAGTAATCAGAGTACTAATCCTAGTATCATCTTTGACACTTTGGATATTCTCTGCTATTTTATATTCATCAAGTGTTACTAAATTTGTCATATAAGTAAGTCCATTAGTAAAAACTTGGGGGAGATAAACTCCCCCTCGTTTTTATCGGTTAAAAACCAAATTAGCTGAATTCAATCGCAACTGCAGGAGCGTGCTTACCAGCACCAGTTTCAAACTGGTTGCTAGCAGTTGGAGCACTACCATCTGCACCGCCGTAGATTGAAGTAAAGCCTAGAGATTGAGAAGCTACTAGAGCTTTACGCTGCTTCTGAACTTCATAATCAGTCTCTACAGTTACACCGCGTAGACGTGGAATAACAAAGCCTTGGTTATATACTGCAACAGCTGCAACAGCTGAGCCACTATCTGCCGGCATTTGCTCAGATACAATTACAGGTGAACCATATACTGAACCAATTTGACCTACTAGACGTAGAGCTGTATCCGAACCTACTTCATCAATAGTCTGGAAACCAGGATCTTTCAAAAGATCATAGTAAGAATCTTGACCTACGATGTAAGTAACGTCTGTTGGGTTAAGACCGAAGCGACCCATGCCAGTTCTAGCAGTTAGAAGTGCTGAAGCTGTTAGACCAGCGCCTGCTACGTTAGTACCAGCTTCTGGTGCAATCTCTAAGAGACCGTCAATTACGCCTGCTTGACCATTAATAATTGCATCTTCTACTTCACGAGCATGAGCACGTGCTAAACCGTCAACAATCATTGGCATTAGGTTTACAAGTACTGACTCTTCTACATCATTCTCAATGTAAGAGTTAGATACTAGACGATGAGCATTCATGATTACTTGACGAACTTGGAAAGCACTCGCTGATGAGTTACCACGGTTCCATAGATTATCGTCTGCAGCATTAGCCCAAGAAGCGCCGCGACCGTCTGGCTGTACTGGTAATACTGTAGACTTACCATTTACATTGATTTCACGGAAAATAGCTGCAACTTTAAGTTGATCTTGAATTTCTTTTTCAATTAAGTTAGAAACTTCTTGATCAATATCTGCTGCTTGCAAGGTGTAGTTAATACCGGCTTTTTCGATCAAACCACGACCGTAGTCAGTTCCATCGATACCTTTACCAGTAATAGTACCTAGCATTTTAGCTGATAAAAACTCTTTACCAAATGCAGTTAAATCGCCTTTAACGCCACGATCTGAAAACTGACGCTTGCTCTTAGTCATAGCTTCAATTTCAGCCGATTTTTCATCTAACTCTTTCTTGTACTGAGATAGAACTTCGCTCATTTGAGCATCTTTTTCAGTAAGTTTAGCTTCAACATCTGACATTAATTTTTCAACGCCAGTTTCGATGCCAGTGCTTACAACACTTTTAATTGATTCAGCTTCTAAAGCTTTCGCTTCTTCAGCTTCCTGAGCTGCTTTAGCTTTTGCTTCTTCAGCTGCTTTTTGCTCGGCTTGCTTCATAGCAATCTTAGCAGCAGTATCTTCTGCTACTTTTTTTGCAAAAGCTTCCAAGTCGATGTTTTGATTATCCATCTTGATCTCCTGATCCACGGATTTTTCCTCCGCGCTTACCGGTGTATCACTAGCTATGCTAGAAGTATTCACTTCATCCTTAGCCAGAGACTGACCGGCTAGATCTACACGATTTGTGAAAGTTTTTTTGAATTCATTGTACTCATCCATCGAGTCAAATGATTTCGCGAGCGAAAAAGTAGCTGATTGATTGCATGGTACCGATACAACAGATACCTCAAACAGCTCAGCGTCCTTAATCTTTAGTCCGTCAGTTTCCTCTAAATAATCAGCGTCCTTGACCCGGAAACCAACGGAAAAGGCTCCAAGTACGCCGTCTTTAACAAGTTGCGCTACGTTTGCAGGCGCAGCCTTACTAATTTTTGCTTCAAGCTCCAAACCATCAGGACCGGCTTTCAATCCAGTGGCTCGACCAATAGGTTTATCATAGTCATGATTAAACAAGATAATTGGATTTTTCTCGAAATTATTTAGTCCACCCTTCGTCCAAGCTTCAGCTGAAATGGAATCACCCGCGCGATCAAAATCTGCTGTGCTTGCCATACCACGAATCATCACAGAGCCATCTTCGACTTCGTGAGATTTGAAAGTAGACGTTAAATTAAAGATTTTATTCATCTTCTATTTCCTTTTTAACCGAGACTTTAGGTTGTACTACTTTTCTTACTCCAGGTTTTGGCTTGATTACTTTTGCCATTGCTGGTTTAGTAGTTACTTCTACCTTTGGTTCTACGGGCTTTGGTGGGTTTGTTAACTCTTCCCACACTTTTGGCAAGGAACTTTCAATATACGATAATACTCTTTCCCATCTGCCAAAAATTCTAATTGCTGTTGAATATCTTATCGGTGCACTACCTAAACTTTTATATTCATGTGCTGTTAAAGGTTTTCCTTCTTCCAGCATTCTCATTGCAATTTGTTCTAGTGTTACTTTTCTTAATCTATCTTTTCTCAATCCTCTGCTTCCTCTGTTGGACGTCCACCTTCTGCAGGATTTGCTGCTGATCCTGCTATATTTGCAGGGACGCGTATTTCTTCAGTGCCTTCTATTGTGTCGAAGCCTAATCTTTCTCTAGCCTCTGCGGGCGTTATAATACCACCGTTTACAAGAGAAGTGTAATATGCTGCTGCATCTCTTAGCTCTGGCTGTAATGCAGGAATATCGCTAATATCTTCTGATATACTAAAACCAAAGTATCTTTCTAATCCGTGATTCAATTTTCGTACAATCGGAATAATTGTTTCAAGATAGTACATTCTCATATTTGGACGAATGTTTGCGTTATTTCCAGAGTCTAATAATATAGGTGGAATACCTAACGCTTTTAGTATAATTTTTTCATTCTCTGCGATTGCTTCTTGAAAGTCTAAATCCCTAAAACTTGTATTTGAGAGTTTATCTACTTCTATACCGCCGTCCAATATTAGAGGGCGTCTACCTCCGGCTGTTGGATTATATCTAGCCTGCCAGGAGACCATCATACGTTCTTTAATTTTTTCTGAAAGAGTATTTGGAGACTTAAGTACCAAGCCCGGTATTGCTCCATTTTTGAAAAAATTATCTTGAAACTCTCTCATATTTTTCATGAGAACCATTGTACGAAGCGCAGGCTTCAAACGAGATATTCCTCTATAAATAGAATAAAAAGAGTTATCTTTAATATGTATAATTTCTTCAGGACTATAATCTACTTTTTCATTAAAAGTAAACTTCTCAATATAAGTATCTTTACTTGTGTGGATATACATTTTATTTGCAGGTAGATGATATAAATGCACTCCATCAAAGTATATAAAAATATTTCCATCTAGTAAAAAATCTGTAATTAAGTTTCTACGAAATGTACTAATATCTTGAAAAGGGTTTGGCTCTTTATTTAGTAGAAGCTCTACGCGACTTCTTTTTATACCCTTAGTAACGCCTTTATAGCCTGCAAGAGGAGGATTTACAGTAGTTGGTATAGCTGCTGCATCATCTACTATTAAGTTTACTCCGCGATTTACTATTTCTAAATCTTCATAGGCTGCTTCATAACTTTGATATTTTTCTCTAGTAGGTTCAATTTGATGGTCGTAGTAACGCTGAGAAGGATTTAATTTTTCTTCCTCAGTTTTTACGGGTTTTCTACCGAATAAATTGTTATACCAAGCCATGTTTTTCTCTTTGAATCTCTACCCAGCGCATTTGCTTTTTTGCTGTTGTTAGCGCAGGATCTTTACCATAAATTGAGTGAAGTTTTAAGTGATGCTTGTGACACAAAGTAACTGTGTGGTCATATAGCTCAGCATGATGTTCTTCTATAAAATCTTCCCGGAGTGCTTGTATATACTCGGGATTGTGATTGTTGTCTTTCAACCACTTGTTCAACAAAGGTGTTAGACTGTAAAAATGGTGAAAATCTAACTGCTCTGTTGCACCGCAAATTCTGCAAGAGGAACCCTTCTCATACTTAGACTTTGCCTTGTCTCGGACATACTTTACATAATCACGTTTTAACTTAGGCATTTTCCTTTGGTTCCTTATTTTTTATCTAAAGAATTATAGCGAGTTTAAGCTAACTTGTCAAACATTATTTTTGAATTGGTGTCGCTAGAAGGAAATGTTTGAGATTTGAAACGAATATAAACCATAGCGTAGCGCATCGGCCATGTGAGATGCCATGTTGTGTTTTGGTTTTTCTTTCATAAGATTTGGGTTTGGATCCCACTGATACGCATCAAGACAGCTCAATGATTCTTTTGCTTCTTGATCAACAAAGAGAAGGTTGTTGTCGATAATCCCTGACACATGTCCAATTCCGTCAAGAACGGACTTTTTCGCGTTGATGGTGGAAATATCGTAGTTCTGCGCGAGATCAAACCTTGTTTGTTGAGCTGCGCTGTCAATATAAATGTAATCAATATCCCAGCGATCAATGAGCGATTGTATCTCGGCAGCGTGCTGTTCAGTAGTTCTTTCAGAATTGAAGTATTCGTCCACCAAATAGTATTGTTCTTTATCCCAATCGTACGCAATAACACACATGGCTGTCGGGTCTTTGTAACCGACATCCAACCCCGCGAAGACATCCATCTTACTAGTATCAAGCTCAGAGAAGTCTTTAACTTGTTCTTCAAAGTTAAATTTCCAGATTTGTCCTTCGTATGTGTTGAAATCTGCTTCATATTCTTGTCTAAACTCCGCTTCTGACATCGACTTACGTGCCTCTGCGATGTCTGTTTCACTCATTCTCGGGTTATCTTTATAAGTTGCACGGATACTACACCATTCAGGGAACTCGTCGGAGAACCCTCTATAGAAAAACTCAGAAAACCAGTTATTACGCCCACGGGGAGTAGAAATAAATATGGCTTTAGAATTATCTTTATCAAGTGTAGGGCGCAGTGCAACATTAAAGGCATCCTTTCCGTCGGCTAGTGCCGCTTCGTCAAATATAATTAAATCGTAAGATCGGCCCACACAAGAGTCTACCTGATTGATAGAACCCATTCTTACTGTGGAACCGTTTGATATTTCAATAACTTTGTCTTTTGCGTTATCTTTTGTAACTTCTAAATCAAAGTGTTTAATCAAGTTTCTCTGCAAATCAAAAGAGATCTGAGACAAGGAATAGTTGGGAGACATGATTAAAATGTTGGAGCCAGGTACCAAAGACACGAGCTGTCCAATGATATTGGCGATGTACGTTTTGCCTTGTCGTCGAGAAACGGCTGCTGAGACAAAACGATATTTAGGGTTGTTAATCGCATTGATAATTGCTATCTGCGAAGGCAACGGTGTGATGTTCAGTAAATCCAAATAAGGATCGACTGGTAATTTTAGAAACCTTGTCTCAGATCTGTATTCTGCTATTTCATCGGAGGGAATATCCCTCCGACTTATTTCAACTGCCATATTATTCGTCTTT
>Ga0129351_1000145_pt1 | contig 23753 bp, 35 predicted proteins | sample CPBDNA_8_FD_94423 | JGI IMG/M metagenome (GOLD analysis project Ga0129351, IMG submission 94423) | Freshwater to marine salinity gradient microbial communities from Chesapeake Bay, USA - CPBay_Sum_27_0.2_DNA | ecosystem: Environmental > Aquatic > Marine > Coastal | place: USA: Chesapeake Bay... | reverse complement strand
TATCTCCTCATTCAATATAAATATTATATGAACTAGAGATCAAAAGATCAACTGTTTTTTCAATTTTGTTTTTCAAGGAAATCAATAAGTTACAAAAAAGATGCATTTTTTATACTATAATTCCAGTGAAAATCTACTGATTCTCCAAGAATCCATGCAAAATTCACGAGATTTAGAGCTTCTCGAGTCAAATTCTGTGCTTGAGAAACTGCTGATTCGTGCGGAAATGTACAAAAAACAGTACAAGTGTGAGCTGGATAATAGATCTGAAGTTAAACCTAATCATTGGATTACTAAACGTATTGAACGAAGCGGGCCTATTCGTAGATCAGAAGAAACACGTCGTAAAATGTCTGAAGCTGCATCTGGACAAGGCAACAGCCAATATGGTAAACCTCGTCCAGATCATGTTAAAGAAACAGTCTCTAAAAAATTAAAAGAAAGATACAAATATCACAAACATCACCGGGAAGGGGTAGTTGATTCTGAAGAAACTAGAATTAAAAAATCTCTAAACAATAACAATAAAGGTGGTTGGTTTTGGATTTGTAATGCTTTCACTAAAGAAGAAAAAAGATGTTATGGAGAGATTCCGGCCGGGTGGCGTAGAGGTCGTCTTCATAACTATATTAGCTACATTAAAGCTAAGTCTTCTGAGAATCTCCCTTAAAGACTCTATAATTGTCTTCAACAGAATCTGCAGTTGATACCTCAATAATAGTTCCTTCTTCTAAACAAATTACCCTATGAGGTTCTAAAGGCTTGTTTCTCCATACATCCCCTTTAGTTAATTTTTTAGTTAAACGAGATGCGTCTTTAGTATCTATATACTCAACTTCAAACTCTCCGTCTAAAACGTACCAAGTTTCATCTTTTTCTCGATGAAAATGCATACTAAACATTGCATCTTTGTTAAATTTTAAAAACTTGCCACAGTAGAGATCATTAGTAGCCCATATAAGCTCATGTCCCCATCCCTTTTCAACAAATCCATCTAATCTCATCAATAACTCCATTCTTTAATTTCATTAATATCTTCATCTTTTAAAGTATAAACACCTCTATGCTGAACTGAAATAGCAGCTGCTCTATTTGCCATCGCTATAGCTTTGTCTATGGTAGCATAGGTTAAATATGCCCATGTTAAAGCTGAAAGAAAAGTGTCACCTGCACCTGTTACATCAAAAGTATCAACTGTTGGTGCTTTATATAGTCTATCTTTAAACAAAGCTCCTGCTTTTCCTAAAGTTACAATAGTATTAGAAGCCGAGCTTTCACATTCTGCCCATTCTTTTTCGTTTATTTTAAAATATACATTTTCTTTACTAAACTGACCCATATTTTTCTTTTTAGTGTCGATGAAAATAGGACCTGAAAAATTATCGATCACGTACTGTATAGTTAAGTCCGTTACAAAACCTTTATCATAATCACTTATAACTACACAATCTATTCCATCAAAACACAGACTAGAAGTATCACACTCAGCCGTCAGTATATCATTGTCTACACGAACTATTTGCTGTTCTGACCGCTCATCAACGTATCTAGTTTTTATAGATTTTTCTGTATTAGTTTTAAATGTTGTAAGTATATTAAACGATTGTAGATTGGCCAGTACGTTAGATGCCATACCATGCTTAGTAGATTTACTAGAAAATTTTAACACCGGGACTGGTGCTTCTGGGCTTATTCTGTCTACAGTACCGTAGATATATTCATCTATACAGCTATCACCTATTAATAATACGTGTGGTACTGTACGGCTCAATTCGTTCAAAGAACTCAAGTCTTTTGGCGTACTCACTTCCAAGGACGTCTCCATTTTTCCAATCACTTCCAACTATCATTAAGTCAGGACTATATCTTTTAATAATATCTTTAAGATCGTCGTCAGTCTCAAAGTTTAAAACATGATCAACAGCTTTTAAACCTAATAAGAACTCTTTACGCTCTTCATAATTATTAAAAGGTCTATCATTACCTTTCTTTAATTTTACTCTCTCATCCGTGTCAATTGCAACTAAAAGAGTGTCACCTTGTGATTTAGCATAGTTTAACATTCTTAAATGACCTAGATGCAATACGTCAAAAGTTCCATTAACAAAAACTTTTTTAAACACCGTACACCCTTTCATACTCTTTTCTTATGTCTACAAACTTCCAGATATGATCATCTCTTTTTTCTATAAATATTTGCGGTGATTCATTATCTACAGCAATGACTATCACAATCTGTTGAATAGGAACTTTGGTTAACTCTTCATACATCACAGCGTAAGCACTGCATTGCATAAAGTAGTTTCCAATCCACTCTTTCTTTTTTATTTTTCTAGACGTTTTAAAATCTATGATAGAGAGTTTTCCGTCCCATTCTGCTATGCAATCAACTTGGCCTCCTACTTTTAAATAATGAGAATATAAAGGTGCTTCTTGCATTACTACATTATCTATTTTTTCATTTAGTACAGGTTTTAATGTATTAAATGATTCAATATTAGCAGGCATATGACCTTTTGTATAATCTTCTACATTATTAATATAGTCTTCACACAATTTATGTACAGCAGTACCTCTTACAGATGCTTGGGTAGAGATACGCGTAGCCTTTTCCTGGCCTACGCGCTCTCTCCATTGTTTAATTTGCTTAGCTGTTGAAAAGCTTGCAACAGTAGTTACTGAGGGATATTTTTTACCATCAGGGGTGACATAATATCTTTTGCCTTCTATTGTTTCTCTACTAAGAGATTCAAGCTGAGGCGTAGCTTGGTGTTGAAAAGTTTTGTTCATAAAAGTCATCTTTGGCAATAATATAGTCACGGACCAAGCCGGAACGAACTATATCTTGATAATCAAATTCAATATCTTTAAAACTACTAATCCTTTTCAAGATTTTCATAAATTCACTTATACCAGATTGATCCCAAGGTTTATTTAAATCAGTTTGTCTGAAATCACCGCTAAAAATTATCGATGTGTTTATTCCTGCTCTAGTAATAATACTATCTAGCTCATGGAATGTCATGTTCTGGCATTCATCAACAATTATGATTGAATTATCAATTGTAGTACCTCTAAGAAAAGACGTGGTAGTAAAATCTATAATACCTCTTTGCTTTAAGATTTCGTACCCGTCTCCTCTACCAGTTAATTCTGTTATAATACTTTTGTAAGGCGCTTCGTAAACTGCGGTTTTATCTTTTTCTTTTCCTGGAAGAAAACCTATTTCTCGAGTCGGAACAACTGAACGTACTATAGTTACTGATCGCTTCATATCTTCACCGTTAAATATATCATCTAACGCAAGATATAATGATACAAAAGTCTTTCCTGTTCCAGCTACTCCGTGTAGTAGTAAATTGTGTCCATCATCAAAAGCTTCAAAAGCTTTGGTTTGATTTTCCGTTCGTGGTTCTATGTCTAATATATTAACCAATTTTTTTTGTTGTAATTTTTGCTTTCTCAAACGCTTTCTCTGGGCCCGGGTAATATATTTTTCATTCTCATCATCATAAAAATTTTCGATACTATGGACTGCAATTCTGGACATATGTACACCTCGTTGTTATGATTATGTCTTTCCAGTTTGTTTCCTCCACCTCTCCACGGCTTGTCTCGTCTTCACAGTTTTTGGATCTTTAGGTCCATAATTAGATGCTAAAGCACTGCCAGGATGTGCTTCAGCTATCCGAGATAAATTTTCTTTCCATCCATCATCATTCTTTACTCCACTAGTGTAGCGCCCACCTACTATAGCAGGCGTTCCAGTTATGATAGAAATAATGTGGGGATTGGCTTCAAGGAAGGCGACTCGATCGTCCCAGGAGCAAATTTCATCCCAGGTTTCTCCAGTCTCTGTGTCTTTAAAACTATATCTTGGCATTTAGTCTCCTTCAGACATTATTATTTAGGTATGTCAAGAGTTCGTCCAGATACATTCCTTTTATATTGTTTGATTCTAATCGATGTACTTTCAAATCTTTAGAGCGAGGAAGCATGAATCTAAACTGAGCTGTATTATTTTTTCGAGCAAACCACTCAAGATATTTTACTCTTCGAATATTATCTACTACACTAGTACGGGTTTCAGGACCGTAAGCATTAGTTCCATCATACATATTACTAACAGAATAATTATTATTAATTATAAAATCAAAACCTAAGCATATTAATTCTCGTTTACCATGCTTAAGAGCTTCTATCATAGCATTCATCCCTGCATTTGATCTCAATCTAGAGAATGGATTAAATTCAGGGTGTTCGAATTGCTCTTCGAAAGAAGGGTTAATAAATTTACTTTGAGGGAAGCTGCTATTTTGTATTTCTTGAGTAATTTTTTCGTCAATAGCTATTAAGTAATCAGGTTCGAAGTCTCTATACAGAGCATTACAACCGTAAATAGTGCCAAACGGTCTTAACTGCTCGAGATCAAAACCCTCTCGAGATACTCCATTACCAATTATAAAACCTCTATTCGTATCCGTCGAAATATTCTTCGATTTCGTCATAGTTGCCATCATCAATAATTCGCTTTATGTTTTGCTTAAATTTACGTCTATGTTCAGATATGACAGGTTTTTTAGCATGCTTAGAGATAGACTCGTCAGCATAATCGTCATTCCAATTTTTATTTTTAAAAGTCTTACCAGTTCTTTGTCTGGTCTGGGAAGGCTTCTTTGACCAATTTTTTTGTGAAACCATTGAAAGGAAATTTACCGTTTTTGATTGAAAGTAAGAGTTTAGCATCGTCTGGGTCAACCGATTCTAAAAACTCAATATACATTGTCTCTCGACGAAGAGGTTTTAGACTGTTACCCTCTTTAGTATTTATAAAGTACATTAGTTTACGAGAGTCTTTTTTTAACACTGCCTGAAGATCTTGCTCTGGCGTCGAGGGATTATAGGGAGGTTCCCCTTCAGGAAGCAGCCATTTCCAGCCTGGGTTAAAAGTTAGATCTAATATGATAGGTATAGCAATATTAGACCCAGCAAATTTTTGTAAGGTAGCTATTTTATCTTTTTTTGTTTTTTGTTTAGCTACTTGCTCAAGTTCTTCATATGTACTTAAATTCATTAAAACTCACTTATATTTTCCATTAAATTTTTCAATTTTTTAGATACAAAATAATTAAATAGACCGCTTCGATCTTTTTGTTTATAATTTGTATAGCTATTTATAATATTATCTTGCAGATCTTTTGGAATTTCTGACAAGTCAACTAATTGTCTGTTTCGAGCATAGTTTCTTTTTATCTCATCACTAATTTCTGTACAAGTCATAATATCAGTATTAGCAATTTGATTTATAAGTTTTTTGCGCATAGGTTTTTGCCGTCCACCTGTCACAAAAACAGCATCAGGAGAGGCAACATTAGGAATACCATCTCCTCTATCACCTTTGATAATATGTTCCTTTAAGTATAATTCTGGATCAGATGTTTGAATAAATCTTTTATGAACAGGACTATACTGCTTAACGTTATCATAAACTTGAAGCTGCATAAAATCTTTATCACTTGAAAGAATTAATATTTCTTTTTCATATTGATTAAACTTATGAACGATAGTTCCAATAATATCGTCAGCTTCTGCTCCATCTACTATTAAAGTTTTATACGGAAAATTATCTATTAATTCTTGTCGAACAGTAGAAAGAGTATTAAACATAGTACTCCAATCTACCCCTGAAGCATCTCTGTCTTTTTTTCTTCCAGCTTTATAATACGGATAAACATCTCTACGCCAGTATTTTTTACTGTCGCAGCAGATAATCATTTCTCCATATTTGTCGGCAAATTTATTTCTGTTAAGACGAATAGTATTTAAAATCATATGTCTTAACAATCCCTCTTCAAGAGGAATATTAGTATGTGCACCAACTTGAGTCATAAAATTACTTATAACTACTTGGTTAAAATCTACGAGTAGCACGTTGTTCTCCAATTCACTTTTAATAATATATTATAATTACTAATGATTAAAAGTGCAACTATTATTCGTCCTCAAAAAGGCCATCAATATTAAACTCACTCTCTCCAATTATTTTTTCACTATTGTCGCTGAGTTTTTGAAGAGGATGATCTACGCCAATATTTCTTAAAAGCCCGGATCTTAAGACTTCTATAGTGAATATAAAATCATAAAGAAATTGTGGATTATCCACATCAAAACCATGTGCTGCTAATTTATTAATAAGCTGCACACCATAATGCTCGGTCAGGTGTTCAACGAACCGAGCCTTGTTTTGAACCATGCGTCTTTTATCTTCAGCTGGGTCATGCGTGTTAGCTGATTGAGTGCGCTTGATTCTACTTTCTGGAAATTTTAGAATATTATCCATATTCTTATTTATGATAATATTCTTTATCCATTTCTTTTGTCCATTCTTGACCAAGATCAGGATAATAAACACCTACATTTCGTTTAGCCATACCTTTATACTTTCCGGTATGATGATATGCCAGAGCATGACATATAAATTTTACTCTTTTATTTTGATCATTCCCGTAGAAGGCGTCTAGCCAAGTACCATTACGAAGATAACCTTCCATATTTTTTATATATCCATCGCAACTATAAAGCTTAGCTAAAGCACCTTTTTCATTACGTCTAACAGCTTGTTTTAGTAAAGATCTTATATCTTTTTGATATTTTATGTATTCTTTAACGTTTTTCATTGAAAGAGGGTGGTCTTCTTTCAATTCTCTGACTGAAGGATGAATACTAGCATTTTTAGGCGGGTTTTTAGCTAGACGAGCTTCTCTAGCTTTAGCCAGACGTTCAGAAGCAGCTTTACGCTGCTCCGATGTCATAGGTTTACGCTTTTTTCTGATCTTCTGCTGCGAGGATGCCATGTATAAGCCCTTCCCATTCTTTTGCACGTTGGTTCCAATTATAAAAATTATCCGTCCAAGTTTTCTGGAATGATAATCGCTGTTTCATTGACTCTGGATCATTAATATAAAGTTGTAATACATTGTGTAGTACGTTTGCAAAAATATTAGCATGGTCTTGATGATCTGATGACGGCTGGTAAGCAAACGCGAAGTTGCCTGTAGTTTCAGGCAAAGCTCCGTGGAATGGAGTTATAATTGCGCAGCCAGCACTCATTGCTTCAATAGCTGCAATACATGAAGTCTCTTCCCATATTGACGGGTAAGCAAATATATGTGCTTTTTTAAGCGCTTCGCGTACGACCTCGTTAGGTTGATAACCGTGATAGGTCATATTAGGATGATTTTTGATCTTTTCAAACAATTGTTGATAAGGTTCATCTCTCTGCGGCCAACCATATGCTTCAAAACTCGAATAAACATCTAAATGAATATTATCATATCCTTGCTCAGCAGTTAAGAACTCTACTACAGGAGCAAGCAGCTCTAAGCCGCGATGAGGGGTAGTATGGTAAATTAAATTAATAGTTCCATCGTCTGGCTTATCATGGGCCTCAATAGGCTCAATAGCATTTCGAAGAATAATTGCTTCTTCAGGTTTAATACCCATTGTCATTTGATATGTAGTCCATTGCCAATGGGAAACAAAAACTAGTTTAGCAAACCGTTTTCTAGACTCTTCATCTCTTAAGTGTACAGATTCTGGGTCTGCATATAAATCATGAAGCCATAATATAGATGGTCTATCTTCGTCTACTTTACGCACTCTCGAACAGATTATTTGCACTTTATCTCTTATGTCTTCAGAAAGCCGCTCGTAAAGTCCATATTTCATCATTTCAGTACCGCCCTTGGCATTTACTGAGAGCTCATCAATCTCTACTGAATCGTTACTTCCGTCAAGACTAAAACCTACATCATCTGATTGAGGTTCATTTTCTACTAATTTTAATTCTGTCGCCATAATTGTTTATAATTCCTCTTCAAAACATTCTAACGCTAAATTTCTTTCCATTTTAAACGCTTCTTTTTCCCACGGTTGATCATGATAATCAACTCTGTCTGTATAGACTACTTTTTTCCATTGAGTTTTATAGCAATCTATCTGCTTCATTTCGCCTTTAGCATATTGTTTGAGATGAGTTAACTCATGACATAGAGTAGATACAAAATCAAACAACCGTAAATTTTTATCTATTTCTAATTCAAATTCTCTTTTTCCATGCGAAAAACAGTAACCGTATGCTCCGTCTTTAAGACAGTTAGTAAGTTTGATTGTTATATCAAAGGTTCTTACTCTTGGCATTGTCCTTTTAAGATACCATCTAACTACTTTTTCGGCAAGCTCTTTACGATCAGCTTTACCACCGATGATCTCAATCTGGTTCATTATATTCTCCTCAGTACATCCATTATTATATGAACATTTATAGAGAATGGCAACTTTATTTTCTTCAAGAAAATCAACGAGTTAGCTATTAAATCTGCTTTGTGGGTACCAATAATCACTCTTTCTCTTAGTAAATAAGTCAGATTCACGTGATTTTCCTTCGTCTTTACGCGGTCCTTTCATATGATCCATATAATCACCTAAGACACTGTTAATAAATACATGATCATAATCTTTCCCCCATGGTGAAAGATTTATATTTTCTATGATTCCTTCTTGCTCATACGTTAATCTAATTTGATCAAAAACGTAAGAATCATGCCACTGATCTAACTTAAAAACTTCATCTTGTTCATATAAATGACGCCAAGCGCTCATAAAAACTTGATTAACTGGATGATTTAAATTATAAATTACAAAGCCGCATTCACTATAATTATTTTCTCTACCAAGATAAGTCAAATATTTATTAGGGTCAACTAGTTCATTTAAAAATTCTTCTGTTATTTGTGAATGAGTAAAAGTATCGGCATCTATCCATATCAAATAATCAGCTGTTGATGTTGTAGCAGCATTTATAATACTAAATGTCTTGTAAGAAAATCTAACTGCTCCTTTGTGGAGCTCAAGCTTATTTTGCTGATCAGGTCTATCCTGATGTCTTTCTACAAACTCTTTGCAAGTTGGCTCACATTCATATAAGTTTTTTAGCTCAACTTTTTTATTAGTTATGTAACTATAATTGTCTTCGTGGTATAAATTTAACTTTACTGTATCTGGCCAATTAATTAAATAACTATCAAGCATTTTAAATCCTATATTTTGAAAATAGGATTCATTCATCGATGTTACAGCTTCAAATTTCATCGGTTTAGTTTACCTTGTTCTCTCAGCTGAGCTCTAATTTTAGTGGCTGATATATTATGAATATCTTCTCCTAAGTCATGTTCGGTAAAAGTATAGCCAACTCCCCTTCCATAACTAATGTCTACTATATTAGGTACTCTCATTATAATATATTCTTCTCCGTATGTGAAACCTTCTTTTTCTAGAGAATCTTTAATATTAATTATAACTTCATCTGCAGTAAATGGATTATCGTCCTGTACCGCGGTTCTTCCAGCACTTGCATCTTCGTCTTGAGGCACAGTTCTAATCTGAATACAAACTTGCCCTGTTTCCAGTAAAGCTTTTTTAAATAGTGCTGTATGACCGTCATGCCAAGGCTGCCAACGACCTAACATTTGTGTAGTAGGTTTAAATTGATTAAACATTATATTCCTCCTTAAGAAGAAGGGCAAATCCTTCAATTTCTTCATCTGTCATAAAAGAATCAATTACGTGATCAACTTTCGTTGGAGATTCAAATAACTTATTAGTATCTTCAAATCGGCCTTCTTTAATTGTATTCATCCAAATAGTAATATCCGGTCCAAAAGCTGTTCTTGTTTGCTTTGTTGGACATACGAAATCGCATATCACTGTTCTTCCACGGGTCCCTTCGAATGTAGCAAAGGTATCCATTCGTTCTGCCTGTCTTCGTCTTCCAGCATCTGAAAAATCCCAATCATTAGCAGCTTTGCGTATAGCGTCGGCATTATACCAAGCACAATTTAAATGTTGCTGTAGTCTAACTGCTAGATGAGTTTTTCCTGATCCAGGAAGTCCCATAATTAATATTTTCATCGCGTACCCCAGTTAATATTATTCCAAATACGTTCATGTAGATAATACAGTGCAATTTTGGCCCAAAATTCTATAGAAGCAATTCCCAACCCTATTGCTATACTACCCGTTATAATCCAGCTTATTATAAAAGTAGTTAATGTTGCTAAAAATCTCCACGTTAAAGTTTTAACAATGCTTCTTTGAGATGTTTCCAAACTATACCCCTTGACATTTCGTCATCATTCCATTGTGCGTAACACAAATTATTTAACCATTGTTGTCTATCTGGCAAAGCAGGTTTTTCTATATTTTTAATATTAGTGTTGCCTAAACTATAGGCAAAATTACCTCTGTCCATCGTAAAAGAAGGAACTCCAGCTAGGTAGCTATCTATTCCTAATCCAGACGAGTAAGTAACTGTAGCCCAGCTATTTTTTATAGATGATATAAGATTTTCTTTACTGCCAATTTCATAATCAATTTTAGGTAGTCTATCTCTTATGCTATACAGAATATCTAAATCAAAAGTTTTTAACACTTGAGGGGTTCTTATAATTATTTTACGATCAGAATATTTACGTATTTCATGACAAATTTCATAAGTCCACCAATTAATGTCTTTACCTCTTAGAGAAGCATCACCTGGTACTTGTAATGCTACTAAAATATCATCTCCTTGCTCATAATCATAAAGCTCTACTTCAAGCTCTTCTTTAACCTTTAACCATCTATCTATAGGTTTTCTTTTATTATTAAAGTTACCAGTATCTGCTAAAAAACCGTTTATTCCTACTCTGTACCAATTGTCATCACCTACATCTTTAACTTCACCTCTACCAACTAACGGAGTTTCAATACAAATAAAATTTTTAGCTCGAGCTACTACATCTCGTTTTACATTATGCCAGAGTGTGTCTCTATCTTTCCAAGAACCAAATATAACTGCTACGTCACAGTTACTATATTTGCCTGCTGTACAGAAAGCAATATCACCGGTCTTTTGAACACCCGAAGCAAACTTTCTAAGCATGTTATCAAATCTAGGGTGATTTGCACTATCAGTAAATATTCCTACTTTCATTACATTCCTATAATATTATATTCACCGTACGGATCATCAGGAATATAATTTCCTGATACATAACCAGCAGTAGAAGCTTCGTCTCTCATATCATACCATAATTGAGCGATTTCTGGCCGCGCATGCTTTTCAGGAGTTCCTTTAAACCATTTAGGTTGCCATGGCTGAGATGCCATTTTAGTATAATGAAGAAGCCAGATATCTTCTGGTACAAAGTCTTCTCCATCTAGACAATTCCATCTACGATCTAATTCTTGTACTAGAGCATCATTGCCGGTAAAATTGTTTATCATACGATGGTGAGACTCCCGAATTTTTTTCATTCGAGAAACAGGCATTGAATAATGTTCAAAACGCTCACAGTCAAAAACCATTACACAAAATTCATGCCCGCCAAAACGACTTCCTTTGCGAGCTGCTACAGGCTTTCCTTTCATATCAACATTCAAAAGATTGCTTATGTCTCTAAAATTAATCATATCACAATCTGTATATATTGCTCTTCCTTTAAACTCGCAAGCTTCAGGAATAGCCCATCTGAAACCTGAAAACGGGGTAGACCAATTTCTTGTATCCCACCCGCCCCATAAAGAAGACTCATCTCTTGTTTGTTTCATCCAAGTAATCTCTACATCATGTTTTGTATTTTTACGTAGACTATACTCATATGTCATTTCTGCTTCAACATCTTCTCCATTAGCTGATGTTCCAATAAAAATTCTTACTTTGTCACTCATATTTGAACCTTTCGAAATCTTTCTTATATCTTTTAAACAATTTTTCTTTTTGTATTTCTGATAAGTTAACTTTACTTAATGATTTATTATATACTGGAATCTCATTAAATTCAATATTTATTTTGTTGCAATATAACTTCCAGTCATTGCTAATATCTTCCATTTTTATGATGTTAACATCTTCAGTATGAATGAAAGATGATTGAGATGCTATATGTTCATCAATTAGATCATCTTCATCAAAACTACAAACCATGTTAATAGCTTCATCAACTGAATAGGTTGTTATATTTAAATTATTATCTACAAAAAAAGGAGGAGATTGATTTCTTAAATTTGTTGAACCTAAGCAAAGATCAGTATAGAAACTAATAAAACGGTCATAAGGATTGCGCACTACAGTTACGTGAGAGTAGTTGAAATATTTATCACTTTTTATTTCGGCTAGAGGCGGATAAATGCTTCCTCCTTTTTTATTGCCTTTGTGAATCCACTGTCCCGGGCCTTCAAATTTTTTATTCCAGTTTGCTTGATATAATAAGTGCTTTATACTCGTGGAAGCATTTTTTGGTATACCATGAAAAACCACCTTAATATTATCATATACACATGGAGACTGCCTGTTATACATTTTCACAAACAAACCCTTCTTTAGACAGCTCTTCTATAATAAAATTATCAGTTACTGTAGGACTATCATTTTCAACAATTAATTTACCATTTTTTTGTAAATACCATTCAGGGTGAAAATTAGCAAGATCTCTATAATATTGTACTGTTCTTTGAGTTCTGTGCCAATCTACATCTTTTCCATCTGGATAAACATGTGCGGGATGAACTAGAGTCTCTCTAACGTTTAATCCTACTTTACGTAAATATGTACCATAAACGTACTCAGGCTGATACTTCCAACTTTGTATTTGTGAGTCAAAAATACTAAAAGGAAGCCACTTATTAAAATCAAAGTATAAACTCATAGCATAAGGACTTCCAAAAGCAAATCCATCCCATACGTTTAAAGGGCTAGATTTACCTCCCATTTTTCTAGTAATAAAAATATCATTAGCGTTTGCATTATTAGGTATAAAACTTTTAAACTTCTGATCAGGGCTAAAACTATCACCCCAGTAAGTAAAATCATATCTCATTCTTACAATGAAATCATATTCCTGCCATTTATTCCAGTCCCAATCTCTAACAGCTGCAGATGTCATATGCTGTATTCTACCGAGCATAAAAATAGGGTGGTTTGGTTTATTATTTAAAAGAAGCTTTTCTAATCTAACTAAATCTGCTCTGTCAGGTATGTTATAATCAACTTGATTAACATTTTTGAAATTAGGAGAGTTTTTAATTAAATCTAATTCAGCCCAAGATGTTTTTGTCCAGGTCGAATGATAGGTTTCATAATTACAACCTTCAAAAAAACTATCATGCTGGGCTAGTGTTTTCTTATATGTTCTAGGCTCGCCACTGTATATCACCGCGATTTTCATAAGACCGTCTCTCACTCATTAGTTTAATTAAATTATCATCTACACTGTTTATTATATAGTCAAGCTGTATATCAGTCAAGTTAGGATGGTAGTTTAAATCTTTTTCTTGCTCTCTTTTTACACTTGTATAATTATCACTATGCTGTATGTTGGTTGGTATTTTTATCTCGTCATATTTTCTTTTTAAATTAAATTTTGTCTGAAAATAATTTAAAAAACTATCTCTACTATAATCAAACAACAAATCCTCATACCAAATAAAATCTAAAGTGGTATGTTCAAGATATTCTCTGTAGTATTTATTCCACCTAGTAATCATTCTTGGGATACTAATATCTCTATCTTTATATTTAAAAATTAGTTTTTCATCTTCTCCTCGCTGAGGATTAACATCCCACCATTTCCACATGTCAGCACAAAAGTCCATACAACCGTTTACCCATTTAATAGGATTTCTTGCTATTAAAACAGCGCTCCAGCAGTTAAGGCCTTGAGGATGAAAAAGACCGTGTTTCCACTCAACATGATCATAACTTGATTCTAAATATTCAAAAGGATAGGTCACTATAAAATTAGTAGTACCCCCAGGTGTAGAGTGCTCTACATAATAGTTGTCAATTACTAATCTTGCAATAAAATTTGATCCCGATCGGTGCGCGGATTTAGTAGTAAATTTAACTGCCCCAGACATTTTTTATTTCCTCATATAAATCTGGCCAGTTCTTTTGTAGATCTTCTTTATAAAAATCAAATGTTCCTTTTTGCTTAGTTTTAAGAGAGTTAGTTACTATTGGATTATCTCTATTATACCATTCGTTCTCGTTTATTTGAATACCGATTACATTTCTAACAAAAGCTAAATTAACGTTTGTTTTGTTCCAGAGATACCAGCCCAGAGTTCTTTCTGCTTTAAGCACTTCGTTGTGATCGTTAAAATATTGTGGAAGCCAGTCCGCAAACTGATAATACTGGGCCATTGTTTCTGGAGTTCCCCCAGCAAACCCATCAAATATCATTCGACAACCTTTCCATATATCTTCAGGAGCTGAACCTCCTATATCCTCTGTCGTCAATAAAGCAGAATCAACACGTGAAACAATATCAATTAAATTAGTTAAGTAGCGGGTATCATATCTAGATCTAAAAATATAATCGTAATCATTAGTGATGGCTTTATAGCTTTGTTGAGCCATTAACTCTATTCTAGTTAGATTCCAAACTGGGATTGGAGCCCAGTTTTTTACTTGTGAAATGTTAGCAAAACCTTTTTTAATAACTTGTCTTTCAAACTCAGCATGCTTGCTAAGATCTGAATTATTTACTCTAGAAAGTGAAAGAACATTTGTTTTATCTAGTAGTACTCTAACATTTTCTTCAGATTCATAATCCCAAATAGTAGCGTAAATATCTACTTCGCAATCAGGAAAAGCTACCGGTATTGTATCTATACAATGTCGTAAAGCACGCATTTGGCCACTTAAGCAAAGAGCTACTTTCATTCTAATATCCTATTCAAAGTTTCTATACTGCTAGGTATACATAAACGAACCCAGGTGCTTTTACTCCAAGGTAATGTACATTTACGTGTTACAATATCGCTCGGATAATCCGTTTTAGTAGTATGTATCCAATTACACTGACTATCTACTACTCTATATTTTTCTCGTAGTTTATTACTCAAAATTCTTCTATTAGCCTTAACATTCTGAACATAACTATCTACTATAACGTAATTATCTATAATAGTTTGAACCCACTTTATAGTAGGTCCTGTTATCTCATACATACTCTTAACTTTACCAAGCGTAGCTGCTATTTTACAATTTGATATTCCATAACCAAATCGTATTCCAGCTGCCCCGACAGCTTTAGAGAAAGTTTTTATTATTATTAGATTAGAATAAGACCAAGCAATATCTGATAAACTAGAAGTATCTTCTGCAAATTGTATATAAGCTTCATCTACTACTACAATAGCATCTACTTTTTGAGCTGCTGTAATTATATGTTGTAATTCAGCTCTGCTATAACTATCACCGATAGGACTGTTCGGATTGCTAATCATAATTACAGACGTTCTTGATGTTATACTTTTTATAATACGTTGAACGTCTTTTTGTTTGTTATAATATGGTACTTGTATAACATCGACATTATATATTTTACCATAAACATTATACATTGGAAAGCAAGGATCAGTAGTTATAACATTTTGACCTGGCTCTACAAAACAGTCAAAAATATTTCTTATAACTTGATCTGATCCTGCACCTAGAGTTACTTGAGAGGGTTTAACTCCTTCAAAACGAGCAATTAAATTACGAGCAATCTCTACATCTGGGTAGTAACGAATATCCGTCTCTTTAAGATTTTCTAGATATTTACTCCATATGAAATTGTCAAGCGGTATGTCTCGCTCAGCAGAATTTAGCTTTATTAGTTTATCACTAAAATGAATTCCGCTTATTCTCTCAACTTTGTCGAGATGCTTCCGATACTTCATTATGTACACCTAGCTTATTCAAAATCGGCACTAATTGTTTATATGAACAGGTTTGACAGTGCTTAGTAGGACAATTAGTTTCACATCCATGCTTTACAGCCTGATAATCTAAACTATTTCTTATATCATCTAAGTCCTGTTCAAAAATATTTCCAAAGCTTTTAGCTTCTGTATTAAGAGCACACATTAATACTCTACCTTCTACAGTAGTATAGAGACCTTCTTGAGGCCAGAAACACTTATCAAAGTTCCATTCAGATTTACCTTTAATATTTTCTTGCCAATTGTCTCTTAAGTAGGTAAGCTGCTCTTCACTATAACTATCATTCATAGAGCCGCCTTCTTCCCAGCATTGAGCAATGTTTAGCCTAAGTTCTTCTAATCCATACGGTACAACAATCTCATCATAGATTGTTTGAATGTCCTGGATATTGTCTGGATTGACAACATAATTACAAGTTACTCTAGACCGTCCTCTATTAACTTCTTTAAATCCTTCTAAGAAGGTCATTAGTTTCTCCCACTTGGCAGGAGAGCGATCTCTTTCATAAGACTCTTTATAACCATCAATACTAAAATATACTAAATCAATATGTTGAAAAGCTCGCTCAATTTTTTGAGTAAATTTATATTGACAGTTAGTAGCAACAATAAGAAAAGAGTCAGGAAAATACTCTTTCCACAATCTACAAATCTCATCAAATTTAGGATGTAAGAACGGCTCACCCATGCCCATTAGTTTAGCTTCTTTAATAGGGTGGTGTTTAATTTTCTCTAATAACTCTACCCATTGATCTAAGGGCATATGTTTTAGAGGGCCGATCACATCTTTACGGTTACAAAAACTGCAATCAAGATTACAATAATTAGTAGTTTCTAGATAAGCATATGTTATAGGTTTAAGCGTAGGTGTCATAAGGGGTTTCAACTCGAATAGCTCCATGCAGCGCGCTTCTAATATGTTTTTGTTTTGCGTCGCCTCTGCAATGAAAGCCGCTAGTATTAGCAATTACTAAAGTATTTGGTTTACATGTTACGGGTTCTAATTTAAGACCCATTTTATCTAAGTCATCATTAATCGCTCTAAACGAACCTTCTCCATGACCTTTATTACGTCTTCGATCCCACGTATCTTTTACTACTTCTACAGACTGAGTATAATGAAAATCTAATCTTTCATAGTTTAATTCTACACTATTACGTGCGAACAAAAAAGGTCCTTGATCTTCTTCTACAGCATCAGGAAAATACCAATATTTTACACAGGGGTAAAAAACATCACTGTGACATACTTTTTGTATATCTCCGTTACCAGGTTCATTTACAAGTCTTTGTATATAGGTAGTATGCTCAAAATGGGCTCGAGCTGCTTTGTCTCTGATCTTTCTATGAGCTGCTTCAGCACATATTTCAAACAATCTTGATCCATTTACTAATCGGTTTAAACCATTATATTTAATAATTTGATCGAAACTATTTACTGGTTGCTTATTTTCTATATTAGGAAAATTATTTTCTATTTCAGATTTAATTCTTTCATGATGCTCGTCACTACAAAAATCCTCATACACAAGAAGACCTTCAGTGTCGAATTGCTCAATCCCAGGAGCTCGTAGTCGCTCAGCGTGTCGAGCCATAACCATGCGAAAAGCATGTAAACCTTTTTCCATAAGATCTACGCGTGTAAATGAAGGTTTAACTACTTTAGTATGAAAAAATTTATGACCGGTAAATATATCCTCGTCAGGGTATTCTTCGAAGACAGCCATAAACATTCCAATGGCTGAATCTTTAAAATTTTCTCTATTTAAATTACTTTCTAAAGCGTTAACTCGCTTTAGTACCTCTGCACTTAGAAGTCCTTTTCTTTCTGCAAATTCGGTAAAAGTTATCAAGTTATTTTCTCCCAATATGATTTATCATCTCTAGGCACATTCATAGCCAATGCAGTTGGGTACGGATTAGTTTTACTGTTATCATTTATCACCATCCGTGGTGAATGTGGCATATTAAAAAGAACGCTTACATTTTTGAATCCGCATTTTTTAAGCGCTTCTATTGTAATTTCTGTATATTCATCAGGTCGAGATGTTGTAAAGACAATTTTACATCCTTTCTCTTGTTTTTTAAGAAGATATTCTACAGCTGATGGAATAGGTTCTGGCTCGTTATCATAGTTATTGCTAAAATGGTGTGACTGATTATAAAATACCGTACCATCTAAATCGCAAAAAATAGTTGGTTTAGATTGATTATATTTAACAAATTCGTTATATGTTCCGCAATCAATAAACTCACTAACTTGGTGTATGTTAAAAGAAGAATCGTGAAGCATATTCTTTATAATATGAGATACAAATATTTCTGCTCCTTTTGCATATTCTTTAAGAGTTTCAAAGTTTGAGCAAAACTCTGCAGCAGAAGCAAATTCATATCCTCCTACACAAATATAATTACTCGATACAGATTTTTCTACAATATTAGTGAGCATATCTTGTTCATTTAATACTGCGTAAGACTTAGCTGCTACGTTAGTAACATCTTTAAACTTTCTTAAATCGGCAACACTGACTTGATTGGATCGAGATACTTTACCATCAAAAAAACTATCACAGTCTTGAATTAAGATAGGCTCGTTAGGATTTATATTCTTAGCTACCTGATAAACGGTTTCTGCTGGACCTGAAGTTGCTTCATCTAATACATGAATATTAACATTAGGTTGCTGCTTATATATTCTCTGTAATGCTGATAAAGCATCATACTGCTCTGCGTGTTCTGCTAATATAATTATATGAATATCTTCTGTAGCAATATAAGGATCGACAGCTTTTTCTACCATTAACTGTCCATTGTATAAAGTTAGTAGATACTTGGGTCTGGTACCCGGAAACCTGGAACTTCGACCAGCACACGGAATTATAACTGCCATATCTTTTCTATTTCCTTAGTTAAAAAATTACTAGTAAAGCTGTCTTTACAGTAAGGTAAGATTCTTGCTAACATTAATGTCATTATATCATCATTCTGCATAAAGTTAAAGCGTTTTTTCAGCTCTTTACTAATTTTTTCACAGACAATTCTATAATGTAATTTGTTTTTTTCTCTTCTTACAAACCATAAAGCATCTATATCTTGTCTTAATTTATTAGCATCAAAATAAATACTATTAAGATTAGTAGGGTTGGCATCTATTAGATAAAACTTGTCGTTAGCGTACATTATATTTTCCAGAGTAAAATCACCATGTATAGTACTTCTAGGCATTTCAAAATCTAGCTTATTAATCAAGAAGTTTAAATTAATATGCTTACCAATACTTTCTACTTTATCTAGCAGTTCATAATTAAAGTTGTATTGCTCAGAATTATCTAAACACCAATTTATATAATTAGATAAAAATTCTATAAGATTATTGATTTCTCTCTCTGATGCAGATAAAAGATATGACGCCATATCCTGCCCGCTTATATACTCCATAACAATTTTATTATCTGTTACTTCATATACAGCTGGTGTAGGAAATGGGAGAGACCTAAGGATCTCCACGCTCTCACGTGCTTTATTATAGTTTTCTTTAACTACCTTATAAGTATCTTGATCTTTATATAACGATACAGTAGCACCAGAATGACCTTTAAGATGTTTTACTAAGTGCATTATCCAATGTTTCTCTCAAGTCATTTATACTTACTCGCATGTGAGAGTTTTTAAGCTTAGGTCTTGCTGACATAGATGTTGTATGAGCAGCAAAAGTATGCCAATTTAAACCACATGGTATGGCAATGTTATTCCACCCACATTCTTCATTTATTTCGAACGGATGATTAAAGTCTATAACTGTAGAGCCTGGTTCCATAGCGTGTGAATGTGTTAGACCAGCACCTGTAGGGCTTACTACAACATCTGCTGTTGCATACATATTTAATTTTTCTTGTAAACTCATACCTGACATAGAATTATCTTTATGAGTATTCATAGGGAAAAATCCATAATCATTAACAAGCGTTTCAATAACTTCACTTTCATTATCTACGTTTCGAGCCACTGCATCATTTCTAGAGATATAAATTCTTTTTGGACCGTCCTCAACATACGATCCTTTTAAATTATCTCGTAGAAACTCAACCGCCCATGTTGCTGCCTTACCTCTATAAGAAATAGCAGGGTAAGTAACAACATGAACCTTGGAGCAATTTAAAATAATCGGTGTATCAACTTGGACTACTCTTCTTTCTATATCTGGAAAAAAAGACAGGCTTTGTAATTGAAAATTAGTTAAGTGATTAGTATAAATTGGAATGTCGGGGATAGTTCTAAATGCTTCAATCAATGGAAGATCTTCAAGAAACCAATGCCAGTATAAACCAATATTAAACCAGGTAAAGCATTCTGGTACTTGTTTTAATTCACAGCACTCTATATTCAAATCAAACGTGCCTGAAGCATTTGACCAGAAAGGGCTTTTTGTTCTAAAGTTTTGAGCGTCTTTAGTAAAACGTTTATGGTAAAATTTTTTATCTTTAATAATACCTGCTAAACCATGCTCCCAAGAACCACTAACAGCCATTGCATTATCAAATGTTATAATCTCGCAAGGTGGAGCTCTATATCTAAACTCTCTACCACTAATTGCATATTCTCTAAAGTTAGACTTCTTTACTAATCTTCCTTCAGGGGTCTCTGCTTCTGTTACTTTCATTTTTCAACCCACTCACATGTCTAGAATGTATTTTACAACCTATAAATTCATTATAGTAATCATCGCTTAAAAGCACGTCTCTTTCAAATTGAATCTTTGCTTCGAAATAAGTACATTCACCTTTGCTTTTACAAAGGCGTATAATAGATCTTACAAATCTTTCAGAACCTTTCTGCTCTACTAAAAGTTTTACCTCTTCACTTGAGCCATAATAATCCTGCCAATCAGATTCAATTGTAATAGTTCTTTTTCTTGTTTTACCTTTTAATGGGGGTCTCTTTCGAGTATTCCAAAACCATTTTTTACCAATATATTTTTTACCATTATCTAAATCAACTATCTCATAAACAAAACCAAAATTATCTTCAATCATATCGGAGGTAAACTCTTTACCTTCATATGTCCACATTAGTCGTCTTCGAAATTTAATTCGCCTTGAAACTCATCTTCTATATCAAATGTTTCTAATTCATTTGCGCAAAATGGACAGAACTTAGGCTCTTCCATTATCTCTTCATGAACGTAAGTGACGGTATATTCCGCCCCGCAAGCGTCACAACAAAATTCCTCTGCTACTTTTTTACTCATATAAAATCCTTGTGTTGACTGATTCTTTTCCTCAATGATGATGAACTAAATCTATGGTCTCGTTTATTAAAAAACAATTCAATGCCAAGTCGTCTGCAAACATCTTTACCAGTAAAATCTTTCTCACGATATTCTTCTCCTAGTATTCTTATACTAACAGGAAGTATCTCTAAAATATCGTTAAGATCGTCTTCTGACTCGTAAGGAATTATCTCGTCTACATACTTAACAGCTGCTAGTTGTATATATCTTTCAACGAGACTCTGTACTGGAGAATTTTTTGTATTGCGATCTATAGCTGGGTCGACTTGAAGACCACAAATTAAATAGTCACATTGATCTTTAGCATCTTTTAGCATCTGAATATGACCTGCGTGAAGTAAATCAAATGCTGAAAAAGTTATTCCTATTTTTCTAGACAACTATATCACCTTTTACAATTATAAAAATTACAAAGAATATCCTGTACCGTTATAAGCTGTATCTTCTATATATAAAGGTAGCTGAAGATAACCTCCAATAGCTTTATTGTTAATTTTAATTTGAGGGAACGTTTTAGCGTCTGGGAATTCTGCTAGTACCTCTTCACGAGTAAAATCTTCCCCTAGAATTTTATAAGTATATTTCAATTGCTTTTCTTCACAATACTTTTTAGCTAACTCGCAGTAATTGCAATTAGGTTTACCCCATATCTCAATCATAGACTTAATCCTTGAAAGCTGTTTTCGTTTATATCTTTTTTTACTCCACCTATTACATAAGAAGTTATTTCTGTCTCTTGCGGTGCTACTTGTACTTCACCACCTGAAATCCATTTCTGCGTCCAGGGCAATGGATTAGCTTGCGGTACCTTGTATGGGCAATCAATACCGGCCTTACGCATACGACGAGCTGCAATCCATTCAACGTAATCTTTTAAGAGATCAGCATTTAACCCAATCATAGAACCATCTTTGAACAGATAATCTGCCCATTCTTTTTCTTGCTCAACTGCCTTTATAAACATTGCACGAACATCTTCTGCACATTCTGCTTCTATTTTCTTAAAATCTTGATCATGTTCAGGTAAAAGTTTAAGCATATGCTGTGTAGATGCTAGATGGAGGTTCTCATCGCGTGCAATGAGTTTAATGATTTTTGCATTACCTTCCATTTTTTTGAGCTCTGCGAATGCCCAGCTGCAAGCAAAAGAAACATAAAATCGAATACCTTCCAGAGCGTTGACTGAATTAATTGCCATCCATATTTTTTTCTTGAGATCATATCTGTTAACTTGAACGTTGTTGCCATTTACTTTATGAGTTCCTTCTCCTAACAAATTAAACCAAGAACCATATTCAATGAGATCATCATAATACTTAGATATATCTTCTGCACAGTCGACGATTTCTTCTATGTTTAAAAGCTCATCAAAAACTTTAGATGGATCAGAATAAACATTGCGGATTAAATGCGTGTATGATCTACTGTGAATAGTTTCACTAAACGACCAGGTTTCAATCCATGTTTCTAGCTCTGGAATAGACACGACAGGTAAAAAAGAAACACTAGGAGCTCGACCTTGCACACTATCTAGCAAAATTTGACGCTTTAGGTTTGATGTAAAAATATGCTGTTCATGATCAGAAAGATCTTTAAAGTCCTTGCTGTCACGCGAGACATCTACTTCTTCTGGCCGCCAGAAAAATCCTAACTGTTTATCAGTTAGTTTTTCAAAGATAGGATGCTTTTGTTTATCAAAACGAGCAATAGTTACACCGCCGCTTTCATCTAAAAAAGCATCATTTTCAATCTGGTCTTTTTTGTTTGTTTGATCAAATACTGACTGCATGTTATCTCCTATATTACACAGCTTTCACATTCTTCATTATCTACTTCTGTCTGAGATAACTCTGGCAATTTACCTTCATCCATATCATCTGTTGCACCATCATATGTATTAAAATAATATAACTGCTTTCCACCATACTTGTAGAACATAATCATATGACGAAGCATTTCACTTAATGGTATCTTTTCATCTTCGTAGTGTTGAGGATTATAAGAAGTATTAACTGATATACCTTGATCAATATATTTTTGTAAAACAGCCATAATTTTTAAATAACCTTCTGGTGAAGTTTGATCCCAAAGCAGCTCATATTTATTTTTTAAATTACGATATTCTGGCACCACTTGCTTCAATACACCGTCTTTCGATTGTTTAACAGAGACGTAGCTACGAGGTGGCTCAACACCATTAGTAGCATTACTAATTTGACTAGAGGTTTCTGACGGCATTAATGCCATAAGAGTAGAGTTGCGAATACCAGTCTCTTTCATCTGTACACGTAAACTACTCCAATCCATATTATAATCTCTTCTTACTAGTTCATCAACATCTTTTTTATATGTATCAATGGGTAAAATACCATGACCATATTTTGACTCATCAATTAAAGGAATAGAACCTTTTTGCTCGGCTAGATCTGCTGAAGCTTTTAGTAAATAGTAAGACCACGCCTCAGCATACTCGTCAATTAGTTCTAAGTTTGGATCTGTGTAGCTTGTATTATGTTTAGCAAGCCAGTATGCAAAATTAATAATACCAATACCTAGTGGTCGACGATTCTTTGTTGAAAGTTCTGCAGCTAGTACAGGATATTCCTGGTAGTCGAGAAGCTCATCAAGTGCTCGGACTGCGAGCTCGCATGGC
>Ga0129351_1000142_pt1 | contig 23830 bp, 19 predicted proteins | sample CPBDNA_8_FD_94423 | JGI IMG/M metagenome (GOLD analysis project Ga0129351, IMG submission 94423) | Freshwater to marine salinity gradient microbial communities from Chesapeake Bay, USA - CPBay_Sum_27_0.2_DNA | ecosystem: Environmental > Aquatic > Marine > Coastal | place: USA: Chesapeake Bay... | reverse complement strand
GATAACTGTGTTATCTGGAACAATAACTGGATTGTCTTCTGTATAGTCACCAACCGCAACTTTAATGTTTACACGTTTAAAGTTGATAGAACCATCACTGTTGTAAACTAGTGCAGAAGCAAGTTGACAGGCTCTTTTAACAGTTTTTACCGGAGCACTCTGTCCGTCATTAGCGTCATCACCTTGTTCAGCAGAAACGTAGATAACGTTACCACCAAATACGTCAGCATCAGCAAATTCTAGTTGTCCGTTACCATCTGTTTTAAGTATTTGTCCAACAGTTCCATTGACAAGAGGCAGAGTCAAATTATAACTATTAGGCAAGTTGTAAGGTGCTTGAATACTAATACCATCTTCACCAGATGCAATACTTTCACGCCAAGTAATTTTACCAAAATCTTCCATGTCAAGGTCGTCTTTGATATTGAAGCCTGCGTTAGTGACTGTCATTTTTTCGTCGCCGTTGACAGTCATGCTGATTTCAGCACTTGCACTATCTAACAAGTCATCTACTCTAACTTCAGTATTTCCTTCAAAAATTCTTTTTGTGATATCTTGGACAGTGTTATCATCTCTAAGTAGATAAACTTTACCGTCTGCTGTATTGATGGCTAATTCGCCGGATTCAAGTTGTGCTACACTAGGTTGATTACCAGCGACCGCACTTCGCTTGTGTCTAATTGTTGTTGCCATTATGGCTGCCTCCTATATAGGTAACGGGTCAGGTCCTAAGACGCCCAATTAAAAACGATAGAGATCGTTACTACTATTTATGAAGGAAAGTAAAGTAGTAGCTTAATTAAAAGCTACCACCGTCAATTGTGTCAGTCCAAACTGGAGTTGCATCACTACCACTTGTTACAGTAAGAATTTGGAAACTGTTACTTGCGTCACTTGTTCCTGCTGCTGGAGTAACTTGAATTGGATTTTGTGCATTACCATACAAAATACCGTCTGTAGTAAATGTGCTTGCACCCGTGCCTCCGTATTGCACTTCAAGGTCGGTTACAAGTGTCAGTGTGCCTGCATCAAGATTTGTAACAATAATTCTATTGTTAACAGCATCAAGCATTTCTGTGCTATCGTCTGCAAAAATACTACCTCTAAATCCTGCTGCGTCAAGTATACCAGTTACAAACAAGTCTTGATCGATTTGAACATTAGTTGTAAACGTGCTTGTTGTTTCACTTAGTCTAAGTTTTTCAACACTTGCACCTGCAATTCTTGTTGTAAACACCATGTCAAAATCTTCGTCACCAGTGGTAACATCAGTGCTTATAACATCTATTCTACCAGCAGTAACATAGTTGTTATTTGTAATTTCTTGTTCAAATGGTAGTCCTATGCCTGCGCCAACTGCTGCACCGCCTGTTTGGTTATGGTGAGCAAGTATAATTGGATCAACTATGTTATCCGCAGCACTATCTGATTCGTTGCTAATAATTTTAAAGCTATCAGTTGTTCTAATAGTGTTAGCTGGAATAAAGATTTCATCTGTGGCTTTTTCAGTAAGTTGTAATACATCATTTTCGTTACCACTGATATAACCTCTAACATGTAAGTTTCTTGCTATTCCTACACCGCCTGCTACTGTCACTGCACCAACATTGTATGCTGTGCTTTCAGTGGTGTTATCAAATTCTGTTAGAATTGAATCTTTAATACTTAATGTTGTTGGATCAAGTGTAATTCTCTCAACACCGTTTGTAAAGAATTCAAGTGTATCTTCGTCTGCGCCGGGTGAAGTTTCTGGACGAATAAATGTATCTTGATCTACATCTTTAACACCGCCTAATGTTCCCCAGTTAGCACCGTCATAACCTTCAAATGTCTCGTCTGTGGTATTGAAACGTATTTGTCCAATTGCTGCTGTTGAGTCGGCTCCACGTTGTGCTGTTGTTCCTACTGGAATCTGTAGTGTGCCAACACTGTTGAATATTACAATTTCACTGTTTACTTGGAATACACTGTCTGTTGACACAGCACCCATTGTAATAGTAGTTGCATCTCCAAATGCATTTACAGTTTGAACATTTGCATTCAGCAAGTTAAACGTATCAATTCGGTTTGTTGTAATATCACCACCGTCAACATTTAGATCTAAATCAATATCAACATTGTGTTTGATATTTGTAGTTCCGATACCAACTGCACCAATTGTTAAGTTTGTAGTGCCGCCGGCAAAGTTTAATATGTTAGCATTGTCATTTAACAAATTAAACGTAGTGCTTGTAGTTGTAATATCGCCGCCGTCTACTGCAAGATCAGCATCAATTTCTACATTGCCTAATACAGTTCCACCTGTGAGTTTGTTGAGATATCTGTTTTCAACATAGTTTACAACTGCAACTTGTGTTGGAACAGTGTTAATGTCGCTTGCACCTGTGCTTGCTCTCAAATCTGAACTGTTGCTAACTTCTTTAAGTTCAACACCAACTGGAATACCAAAACGTTTAAATGGTCCAATACTTGCAATACCACTTAAACTAATTTCCTCTGCATTAAGTGTAATAGCACCAGTAAGTGCGTTTACGTTAAAGAAGTTACCAACTCTAAAGTTACCAATTTGGTCAACTGTTCCGCCTGCAAATACTTTACCGTTGTCTGTTTCTGTAATTTCGTTTTCTGCTATAGCACTACCGCCAAAGAACGGAAGTGCGTTATAAGTAACGCCAGCACCTACATATTCAAAAGCATGTCCTGATGTTGAAACAGTTGAAACGTTTTGCATACTACCAAGTGTGTTTTCTGCAACATATGTGATTTGTGGAAATACATCAAGTTCTGCTACACCACCATATGTTAAGTTTAATAACCTTATTGCTTCATCTTCAATTGCTTGTGCGTCTGCTAATACTAATTCACGCTTTGCGTTTGCACTAGTTTCTGCATTTGCTGCATAATCATGGTCAATTTCATTTGGTAAAACTGGATATATGCCTTGAGATATAACTTCGGCTATCTTAGTAACATTGTTTTCAATTGACAGTGTTGCACTTGATGTTCCACCTGTTGGATTATAGGTTTGTGTCAAACTATTGTCGTCACTTGCTACAACTTTTTGGTTTTGGCCAATCTTGCTCATTATGCTTGCAAGATGTTTGTAAGCAAATTCTGTAACTCCTTCTTGATCAGCGTTACTACCTGCTGTAGTAATACCTGCAAGAATTGTTCCTGTATAGTATGCTTCTCCTGCTCTGCGAGTTTGTTTGTTACCACCATACATCATATCGTAAAGTGCAGCATCAATTATGTATTTTGTATCTCTTTCACACTTTGCAACATTGTAGCTAAATCCAATAATGTTATCTCTAATAAAGTCAATCACGCCTTGTTGTATTGTTGTATTTGCAGTTGAAAGTGCATTAAGTGCAATATTTGTTGACACTGTTACCCAACTTGTGTCAGGTTCTTGATCGGTTGGTGTGCTCAACAAGTTGCCTGCTGTAATAGCATCGATTGTAATGTTGAACAAGTTGTTAGAAGTTGTAGCTTCAGCACTTGTTCCATATGGTCCAACCAAAGACTGTGTTTCAGTGTTTCCTGCAGTTGGTGTTACTGTTATACCTTGAATTACTTGAGCAGCAACAGTTTTAACTCTTGTAATAGCATCAGCTGTTTCGTTTTCTTGTCCGTATACTTGACTATCTCCGTTAAGGAAATAGCTTCTTGCAGTTGCCAACGAACTTACATTTCCTGTATACAATAGATCGTGTGTTGTTGATTCAACAAGATATCCAATATCTCTGCGACATTTAGCTTGATCATAACTAAATCCATTTTGATTTGTATTGATATAATCAATTACACCTTGGACTAAATCAGCACTAGAGCTGTCGCCAGTTGATTGTATTAAATCTCTGCTTGCAATTCTTGTGGAAGACGCACCTGTTTCGTCAACAGCAGTTTCAGTTGGCAATATTTCAAGTGTGTTTGCCCTAACTACATCCTCTACAATAGTAGAAAGCACGTTTACTTGTGTAGCTTCGGTAGCACTTGCATTACCAGCACTTGTATTTTGTCCTGGATAAGTTCCAACAACAATCTGTTGTAAAATTACCCCTAGCTGATTAAGTGCGTCTGCTGTGCCATCTCTTTGATCATATGGTAACACACTTGCACTGCCTTCAAAGTAAGATCTTGCATTTTGAATACTTGCAAGGTTAGTGTTATACATAATATCATGACTTACTGCATCAACAATATATCCTGTGTCTCTTTCACATTTTGTTTGATTGTAAGTTAAATTTGGAAGATTTGTAGTAATCCAACTTATTAATTCACTTATAATAAATGTTCTATTATTTTGTAGTTGCAGTTGTGCATTATTTCTGTTTGCATTTCCAGAAGGATTAGGAAAACTCAATGCGTCTGCATTGCCTGTGCCGTTTTGTATAATGTCAATTATTTCATCAAATAATGCATTACAAATTGCAACACTTGCACTATCTGATGCAATTAAATTAGCAACTTCGCCTTTTAAATGTGTAATTGCTGCAATTGTTTGTGTTATTTGATCGCTAATAACATATGCGCTCACTGCTCTGTAGTAAGACAATCCTGCTGTGATACTGTTATAATTTGACCCTGTAATTAAATCATTGCAAACTGCATCTAGAATTAATTGTGTATCTCTAGCACATTTTGCACTGTCGTATACAAAGTATTGATTGTTAATGTATGCAATTGCTTCTTCTTGCAAGAATGCTTTGTTTTCTTGTAGCTGTCTAGCTGCATCAATAAGTTCTTGACTTGCTGGCACTGGTGCTGGATATGTTTGTCCTTCACTTGGCAGTGTTTGGTATTCGAGTAGTGTTAATACAGTATCAAAACCGTCTGTTACTCTAGTTGTAGCAGTTGTGTCAGTAGTTGTATATGTGAGTGCTAAACGTTTTGCTTCTCTAATTGCAAGTATAGTTGCAGGCAATTGGTCATCTTTCACTGTAGATGCATTTGCTCTAATGTATGCTTGTCCTGCTACAATAGCATTATGGTTTGTGTTTAATCTTGCATCTCTTACTACCGCATCAATAATTAAACCTGTGTCACGTTTACATTTTTCTCTATCGTATGTAAAGTTTGGATAATTTGCAAGGATCCAAGTTGTTGATGCAGCGGCAAAGTTATCTTGTTGACCAAATATAGAACCAAATGCTGTTTGCAAGCTGGCGTCTGCCCAGTCAGTGACTGCTCTATTTGTAGCAGGTAAACTGTCAAGATTACCCGCAGTCAAAACATCGATAATGATTTGTATTAAACTAGTTGCGCTGCCTACTTCTGTTGCACTTGCAGGGTCACCTGCTGTGTTTTGTATTTCGTTGTTTCCAGGACTTTTTGTTAATGCTGATTCTAAAAGAACGCCTGTTACAACACCTTGCAAATGTGTATATGCTTGTATTGTAGCAGTTGTTTCATCTGTGCTTCCTAATTGGCTTGAAGTTCCTACAAAATAACTGGTTGCAGTTTGTCTTGTAGCACTATTGCCTTCATATAAAATGTCGTATATTAAAGCATCAACAATGTATCCAACGTCTCTTTCACATTTGTCAGCATCATATGTTAATGTTGGATTTTGTTGATTTACATAAGCTCTTACTTCTTTTTTAATAAAAGTTCTGTTTGCAATAAGCTGATTTCTTGCGTTTATTCTGTTTGTAATTACACCAGTTGGTAATGGATATGTAATTGCATCAGCATTAGTGATATTACCAATTGTAATTTCTTTAATTACAGTATCTTGAATAGTTGTTTTTGCATTTTTCCAACTATTAACATCAGTTTGAATACCTGCTGCTGCCCATGTGTATGTTGGTTCAACAAGTGCTGGCATGCCGCTAACACTATTTGCTGTAATTACATCAGCAATAATTTTTACTAAACCTTCTGCATCATCTACTTCATCTGAACTTCCTAAATTTCCTGTAGTAGTTTGTCCAGGATAGTTTTCAATAACAATTTGACTTACAATATTACTTGCTAAGTTGTTATATGCAGCCGCAGTAATTGCTCTTTGACTTTCTGGTAGCTGGCTTGTTGTGCCTTCAAAATATGCATCTGCTGCTCTGCGGGTTGCAAAGTTGCCTCCGTATTGAATGTCAAAACTTATTGCATCTACAATGTATTTTGTATCTCTTGTGCATTTTAATGTATCATAAACAAAAGTAGGATAATTAGCTGAAATCCACGCATTTACTTCGCTTGCAATAAAATCTCTGTTTGCTTGTAATAGAATTCTTGAATTTGTTGCGCTACCGTTTGTTCCTGGATCTGTCCAAGTAATAGTGTCTGCTGAAACATCTGTGCTGACTTGACCATTCTCTAAAATATCTAAAATTTCATCAAACGCTGCATCTGATCTTGCTTCAGCAGTCGCATTTGACATGTAAGTGCCAGTTGCAAGTGTTTTCATATATTGATAAGATGCTTTTGTCTGTTCAAACTGAGCACTCAAAACGTATGCACTATTTGCACGTTGATATGATAATCCTGTAGTAACAGCATTGTAATTTGTTCCAAGTGCTACATCAAATGCAACACTATCAACAATATAACCAACATCTCTTCTACAAGTAGCAGAGTTATAAGCTCTACCTGTAATAATGTCAATAACTTCGTCCCATGCTGCTGTGACTCGTGTTGTTGCTGTTGAATCAGCAGATACATCAGATAATGCTAATGTTAATCCTTTAAGGTAGTTGTAAGCAGCTACCGTTACAGTAGTTTGAGATCCTGTAGTTGAAGAAGTAGTGTTATAAACATCAGCACTTGCTCTTGCATATGCAAGTCCTGCTGTAACACTATTATAGTTTGTTCCGAGAACAGTGTCGTATGCAACTGCTTCGGTTATAAGTCTTACATCTCTTTCGCATTTTTCTTGATCGTATGACAAGTTTGTAAATTGTTCTGCAATGTATTTTATTGTTTCTTCTACAATAAAATCTTTGTTTGCAATAATAGCATCTTTTGCAGCAACAGCACCTGGGCTACTTGCATTTGTATCATCGTATACAATATCAGGTGCAGCACTACTGTCTTCGTTTGCAATAAAGTTTGTAATGATTGCAGTTTTTTCAATTACATCGTATCTATACTGTTCATTTGCAGGATCACTGTCAGGAATACGTGCAAGTATTTCGTCTCTAGTTGCTTCAATTCCGTATATAGTAGGCGCCAACTGTTGGTTAAGAACTTTTGCACTATTTGCTCTAAGATAGCTTCTACCTGCTGCGATACTTTGATAATTAGTTCCTAGTGCAACATCACCCATAATTGCATCAATTATTCTTGCAACATCTCTTCTACAAACAGTTTCGTCATATATAAACGGCTGTTGTGTGATATTGTTGCCAGTTACATAATATACTGTTGAGTCGCCTTCAAACTTTATAATACTACCGGTTTGTGGAATATCACGCAAACTGTTCACTTCTATACTTTGGTTTTTAATAAGGTTAGCTGTTGCAGTTGCTAGTGAACTAAATCCGCCACCCACGAGTGTGATAGTTGGCACACTTCTATATCCGCTACCAGGATCGTCAACTGTAATACTTGTTACTTCTCCTCGCAACAAATCAACACTTGCTGTTCCTTGTGCAGTAGTTCCTCCTGGTTCTTCGGGTGGTTCAAATACTACTGTAGGTGTTCCTGTGTATCCAGCACCTGTGCTGTTTACAGTTACACTACCTACATTTGATGTATATGTTTGTGATGGTCTTGCAGTTGTATATACTTTGTCAAACAATCCATCAGCAATAATACCATATGTGCCAAAGTCGCTAACTGAGTTTGAAATTGATAAGTAGCCACCTTTTGTAGCCATAAATCCAATACGGGTGAAAACTGTAAAGCAGCTAACAATCTGTGTATAGCCAAAGTTTGTAATATGGAAACCAATACCACCTTGAGCAATTTGCGTAAAGGCGTCAGCAACGAAACTGAACACCAAAGAACGTTGATCATAATCATTACCATCAACCAACATACCATTGCCGCCGCCGTTAGTATTAACACGTTTTGCAAGTGGAACATTTGGATCGTTTTCTATTGGTCTTGCTCCTGCTGGAACACCTTCGATTTGTTCTGTAACAAAAGGAGTAAACTCTGTTCCATCGTTTAACCAAGGACCGTTCATGTTTGTGCAGTTTTGAACATATGGAGATACAGTTACTAATGCACCTTCTCTAATTCTTGCACACCAACCTGGATCTCTCAAACCACGAAATGTTACTTGGAATATATAACAAGCATTATCCATTAAGAAAATATCTTTAGTAGGATTGTTTGGATAAATTTGACAGTTACGTAAACTATCACCTCTAACAGTCATACGCTCTTTTAACGTAATTGGATTATCTTCGTAATAATCGCCTGGTGCAAGTTGAATAGTTGCACCTGCTGGTGCTGCTTCAACTGCTGACTTAATTGTTCTTTTGGCTCTTGATGCACCTGCACCTTTACCATCGTTGTCATCGCTACCTTCTAAAGAAACATAGTATATAAGATCGTTAGTTGGACCTGAGCTTGATCCAGTAACTTTCAAGTCACCTGCAACTTTCACTGTTCCTGTGGACGGTGTAAGTTCAATCGTGCCGTCATTGTTAATGATCAACTCGTTGTTGTCAATTTTTCTCTGATATATACTCTGTTTCTTTACGTATTCCATTTATACTTCCAAATAACTTATAGTTGCGCTCAATCTATTTGAGTCAGGGCTATTCAAGACTACAGAGTCTCCTTCCTCTAAAATTAGACGTTCAGTGTTAAACGAAAATGTTTCCTGAGCTGGCATATCAATTGTATTCAATACTTTGTTAGCGTTGCTTTTTGAACTACCACTTGGTATCACATGCATGTTAAAACTACTATTAAAACTTACATCACTTGTTGTAGCGTAGTTGCACACTACTATTGTTGTAATTGCATATTTTTTGCCAGCAGGGACTAACAGTATCGTTGTGTCTGTTGCTAATATTAGGTTACTGTTAATTGCCATTTGCTTTTCCTTTAAAATATAATACTATACAATAGTGCTTTGTTTCTACTAATAATTTCGTCTTGCGTTGAGTTTTCGTTTATAAAGAATATACCAGTTCCTCCGTCTGCTTCGTCTTTTGCATAAATTTTTACGCCATCACTTGGTGCTACTGGATCTGTAATTTTTGGAAACAGAGCCGGAGTGCCAAATTCAACACTACCTGTTCCAGTGCCTTCTATAACAACGTTTGAGTTTAAGTTTATAGTTGAAATTCTATTTGTTTCAATTTTAACTTCTAATAACTCTATACTTGCTTGATAAAATTTTGCAACTTCACTGCTATCTACAGTAATCATTGCTAAACTTTGACTACTGGTTTCGTCTTGATCAGCAACAGATACAGTTGTATCTCCGCTTTCAATTGTATCAGTAAAGTTATAGGCGTTGTATGCTTTTACATAATCTTTTACTGCTCTAATGTTTGGAATAGCATCATCGTCATATGGAGCAGAAAGTCTATCTTCTAAGTTTACATTTGGAGTTATGTCATCTCCACTATAAGGCCATAGTTGTTTCTCATAAGATACTGTTCCTCTAACAGAAACAACATTTTGTCCTTCGCCTAGTAAAACTAAATCGTCATCAGCAAACGTTCCGACAAAATTGGTAAAAATACCTATTGTTTGATTATTGTTGTCTTTAAATACCCAACCACCTTTGTTAGCATCAACACCTCCAGTTCTTGAATCATACCAAGTAACATCTTCGTCATACAAAAGTTTTGCATCTGGAAAATTACCTCGATCGATTATAAATCCTGCTGTGTTTAATGTAACACCATTTCCGGTTTCACCATTGTTAAGGACAATTACATTATCTGTGATATTTAAATCTTGGCTATCTAAAGTTGTTGTAGTGCCAACTACGTTTAAATTGCCGTAAAAATTAAATGTTCCTGTGGTCGCAGGAGTAAGTCCGTCTCCAGCACGGAAATCTACAGTTCCACCATCATTAATTTTTACTTTATACAGATCAACGTTGTATTCACTTATCTTGGCGCTAGGCATTTAAGTAACTCCTAACTTATGACTGGCGAGGTAATGCTACACTAAGAGTCGTATTAGGGTTGTTACTATCTTCTAAAGCACTTGCGTCATAACCAATGTTATAAATTGCTCCGTCTCCTGTAGTCACAGTTGCCGCTCCGCCGCTGCCTTCTAATTGCACAGTTCTATTGCGTAATTTTGTTACTTGATAAACTGTTGAATCTGAACCTACAGCATCGATTCTAAATTCGCCTGCACTCATTGCACCGTTTGCTTTGTTTACAAGTGTCATTATTTCGTCGCTTGCTGCTGATCCTGCTGCTGGTGAAAAAGTTCCTGTTGCATCAGAATCTAGTCTGATCATGAATTTTGAATCTCCAACTTGTTTTACAATGTGTGCTGCTGTTGTTGCTTCTGACCCGCCTGTAAAATAGTGGCGACTTACTGCGATACGGCCTGACCCGTATCCGATTTTATCTTTATTAATTGGACGTCCCATTTTTTTCTCCTTTTGACGTTCTAGGTCTACGCGGGTGGGTCCGCATAAGTCCTCATCGAGAGGCTCTCCTCTTGACACATGTATTTAGCCTTTTTGTAAAAATGGGTTATTATGTGTCATGTTCTAATACAACCGCCCAACATCTACCATTTTGCAGTTCGTATGTAAACAAAACTTTATCACCTATTTTAAATTTTTTTTCTGTGTTTTTAAATAAAACATCTTGTCTAGATTTTCCAAACTCTTTAGGTCTAATACTTCCTGTGTTGCCAGTAAATTTGTATACTTGTCCTTTAAACATTGCGATTCTCCTTGCAGTATTTACTCAATAAAATAGGCCCCGTAGGGCCTATTTGTTAAGTTTTTAAAGTTTGTATAACTTAGCTGAAGCTTAGGTTTGCAGTTGTTACTGCAACTTTGCTTAGGTAATCAGCTGCGTTACCAAGAGACGAAGCTGTGTTGTTTAACTCAACATATCCGTAACGAGTCATAAATGATACAACTGGCTCGAATGTGTCTGGGTCAAGCACAACACCACTGCTCATCAATGGAATGTATGGGCAGTAGAACGCTGCTGCGTCTGATTCGCTTGTGCCTTTGTAGCCAACAAGAACATCATCTGAAGATGCATATGTGTTTACATATACTTTCATTGCGTTGTTCAATGTTCCAACTAGTTTTGTGTTAGTTGGTGCTTCAAAAGTTCCTTCAGTTGTTCTTGCGAAAGCTGAAGTTGTTGCTGATTGCAGGATTGTCAATACAGTTGGTGAAACAACAGCCCAGTTACCTGCGCCTCTGCGTGTGCGCTGAGCAATTAGGTTTGACACTTTGTTGATTTGAACTGCAAGAGCTGCATGTTCGTCGCCAACAAATGTTGCTGTCCCTGATACACCTGCTTGGTTGTATGTTTCAGCTGCTGAGCCTGCCAATGATGTTAGGCTTGCAATTACTTCTTGGTCGATTTCAGCAGTAATCTCTTGAGCAAGTGCTGCCATGATTTCTGCTTCTACGTCGATACCGTGCTGTGACTGTGCATCCTGAGCTGCTTCAAAAGTCCAACGTGCTGATAGCTTACGTGATTTAGCTTCAACAGTTTGCTTCAAGATTTGAATGCTTAGTCTGTTACCACGAGCGCCTTCAAGTGCTGATGTAGCTGCTGCTTTATCATCAGCTGCACCAGAATAACCTTCAGCAATTTTGAATGGGCTAAGAGCTTCATCACCTGCTGCGGTATCTGTTCCACTTGATGAGTTGAATGCGTCTGCATAACGAACTCTCAATGTGTGGATTTGACCAACTGGACCAGTCATTGGCTGAACGCCGACCAACTCGTTAGCAATAACGGTTGGCATAACACGTCTGATCACTGGGAGGATCACACGGTTTAATGTTGCGACATTACCAGCAGAAGTAGCACCAGCTGTTGCAGTCTCCATCAAATGCTTACGAGTATTTTCAAGAGTTGTTTCCATAACAGCTTTTTTGTTGCCTTTTAGGCCTTCAGTCAAGGCACTTTTTGTCTCCTGCCAGCGACTTTCTAATAGTTCTGACATTTTCTTCTCCTTATATTCCAGCCAAGCGTTTAATGTCTACGACATTGTGATCGCTTGGTGAGTTAGAACTTTGTGTTTCTTTATTGCCTGTAATTTCTTTTGCCTCTGTAAGCTGTGCCTTCTGCTTTGCTGGACTATTGCCATCAATTACTGATGGAAGATACTTATCAAATGCAGAACGTAGTTTTGCAGTTTGAACTGATTCCAGTAAGTCTGTCATAATGTCTTTTTGGTCCTTGCTTAAAGGTCCAATAAGTTCGTTCATTACTTTTGAACGTTCTTGTGCTTCGACTAGACGCTTAACCTCTGCATCTCTTGCTTCTGCAATAGTTTTAGCTTTTATTGCTAATTCTTTTGCTTCTGCAATTTGTTTGTCTTTCGCATCAACAACTTTCAATAACTTTTTGGCTTCTGATTTTTCGTTTAGGTGTGAACCCATGTATTCATTAGCAAATGCTTCAAAAATCTTTCTACCAAAATCATTTTGACGTGCTGCGTCAATATCTTCTTTAAGTTGACTAATTTCTCCACGTAGGGCTGAGTCAACTGTTTCAGAGATTGCTTTAGCACTTCTTTCGATAAAGTTTTTGCGGACTTTTTCGAAGTGTGCCTTACCTTCGCGCACTAGGCGCACTTTTGTTTCAGCAAGGTCTTTTTTGTCTTCATTAAACTCTGCAATTTCTTTTGCAAGTTGTTCAACAACAAATTCTTCAAGCACGGTAAACTTGTTAGCCATAGCTTTTTGATCTTCGTGTAGTTCTCCGACCTCTTTAGCTAATGTTTCTGTTACAAACTTATTCATCAAGTTTGCATTTTCTTTCATAGCTACTGCATATTTTGCTTTTTGTTCAGCAAGTTGCTTACGGTCTTCTGCAAACTCAGCCATTTCTTCAGTTAACTTTTCAGTTACCATAGTATCAATAGCTTCAATCATCACACCTTTATCGTGCTCATATTTTTTTGCAAATTCCTCACGAAGTTCACTAGTAACAGCAAGGCGGTTTTCTTCCACTTTACTATTCCACGCTTCTTCAATTTCTTGTTTCATTACTTCTGAAATTACATCGCTTTCTAAAAGGGATTTTAGTGCTTCCATTATTTTCTCCTTTATTGGAGCCTGCTTATTATGTTTAATAAGCTCTCTGCAATGTATTTTTGTGCCTTTGGATCGCCTTGAACTTCTCTACTTGTGAGAAATGCCTTATATCCACCTCTTTCATTCATGAGTTGTTCGTAAATTGGAGTTGGATATGCACCAGGGGCGCTGGGCTGAGCCACAACGTCCACAGTGATTATTTCAAAACCTTGGACATTACCTTGGTTATCAACTTCACCACTACCTCTCGATGAAACACCTAATTTTACTCCGCTTTCAAGCATTGTTTTAACTAGTTGTCCCATCGGAGTTGGTAAAATCTTCAACTTACCATAACCGTTTGGGCCATCCATCCACATATCTGTGATCATATGGCTTACACGATCTAAGTTAATATTAAGTCCTTCAGGATGATCGACTTCACCGCACACTGAGTATCCGTTAGCTATCTGCTCATTGAGCGTGGTGACAGCCCTGCCAATTTCTTCTACTGGATAGACACGCTTATTTGCGTTAAGAACTCCACCCTGGATAAAGATGCCTTTCATGTGCAAATCTTTACCGCCTGTATCGTTTTCAGCAGACTCAACGACCATTCTAGCTTGGTCAAAACTCAGACATTCAGTTAATCGAAACATCTAAACTCCTTAACTTATCAGCCACCCATTACAGGTTTTTTGTTGGCTGCTTCTCCAGCTTTCGCTGGGCTTTGCGACTTCATTGATTTTGAAGCCTTACCGCCTGGAGTGTTAACATTCCCTGCGCTATCTTCTTTTGGTGCTGCTGCGCCTGTTCCGCCTTTTTCATCAGCTGAACCTTGTGCGATATTTGCAGATGTTCCGCCCATATCGTTTTTACCTGCTACTGCTGATTTTGTGCCGTTTGTGCCAGTATCACCCATTTTTGGTGTGATTTTTTCTACATACTCACGCATTTGTTCGCTTGCTGTTTTTGCCTCTTTTGACTCTTCAACTTCTTCGTCAGCTGCTTCTTCAACTTCTTCGTCAGCTGCTTCTTCAACTTCTTCGTCATCTGCTTCGAATGCCATTGCTTCTTCTTCTGGCTCTTCGTCGCCTGGCTCTTCGTCACCCATCATTTTTTCAAATTCTGCTTTTAATGCTTCTAGTGCATCTTCTAGATCAGCCATTGCTTCTTCTGGACCTTCGGCTTCTTCGTCGTCGTCGCCTTCGTCGTCCATGTCCATGTCGCCTTCGTCGCCACCTTCAATGTCACCTATCATGTCCATTGCTGGATCTGCTTCCATTTCTGGCTCATCTAGTCCAAACATTTCGTCTAGATCGTCATCTTCTGACTCGTCAACTTCTTCATCAGTTGCTTCATCTAGATCGTCATCTTCTGACTCGTCTACTTCTTCGTCAGTTGCTTCCTCTACTTCTTCATCTGTAGTCTCTTCAACTTCTTCGTCAGCTTCGTCTAAAATGTTTTGATAAATTTCTCTTGATTTTTCTACAACGATTTCGTGGAATAGTGCTTCTGCGCCATCACGGTCCTCGTTAACTAGTTTTTCGAGCATTTCCTCGAATTTTGTTTGATCAGTCATGTCATTCTCCTTTATTGTCAAGGCTGTCAGTTATATTTACACTTTATAGGAAAATATACGCAGAAATGGGCTCAAACGAGCCTATTTTGTGCGCACTTATGATAATTTTAAAGATTTTTTAAATTTTTCTATAGTAATGTGTCTTAAATTATCGTGTCCTTCTAAACTTTTTGGAGTAAAAAATCCTTCTTCAGGAACTACTCTTATATATCTAATTTTTGGATTTTTTTGAATTACACTTGCTGTTTGTCTTTCCCAATTTCCAAAATAAGTTGCTCTATCATTGATGTTTTTATAGTTTTCGGTGCCAGCATACATATTGTTTACCAATTCATTTCTAATACCTATGCCTTGATAGTCAAAACCAAGAATGTATATTTCTTTGGGTTTTTGTTGACTTGCAAAGTTCAATGCAGTAGGTCCACTGCTCCAACCAAGATTAGGTTGAAATAGGTTTATATTTTGCACACTTCTACTATACTTGTTAGGATTTGTCCATACTGGATACTTGTGTTGATAACCGTTAGTTGATATTTCCCTAATCATTTTTGTATCAACTGCTACCAAATAATCAGGAATAAACTCTCTATACAAAGCATTACAACCATAAATTGTGCCAAGCGGGCGTAGTTCTTCTAAAATTATGCCTTTTCTACTGGTTCCATTGCCTAATACAAAACAAGTGTCAGTTTGTTTTATTTGATCGCTAGGACCTGGGCTTATAGGTGGCGGAGGAGGTTTAGGTAATTCTCTTACCCGTGCATGAAGTTTAGCTGCTTGATTTATAGCTGCTTTCTCTTCTTTTTTTCTTGCTTTTCTTTGAGCTTTAGTTTCGCCAGGAATATATACTTTGGGCAATAATTGACTCCTATGCTAATGCTTCTTCACCACCTTGAGCAGCTAGTCCATACATTGCCCTAACATATAGTAAGTCTTTTTCAGCTTCTCTTTTATGAGCATCGTCTGCCCTACGTGCCCTGTTTATATCTTTTAGCGTGAGTCTAGTTTTTCTTGTATCATCCATTGAAATTGGTGTTTCATCGTCGTCGGCGATGTATCTCTGGTCCTCTTTGGGTTCCATAGTCTGTTTATCAAAATAATATAACTCACGTAGTATCATAGTATTATTTATGCCTCTGTTGCAGTATCGTCTGCTCCTACCGCAGTTTCGTCACCTCCAGCTGCAATATCGTCAGTTTCTACTTCATCTCCTGCTGTAGCTTCTAAATCATTATTGATGTCGCTTCCTGTGATACCTGCATCTCTTAATTGTGCTGCCGCATCAACATCACCTGCATTAAAGTATTCGTCGTTTTCTTCACGCCACAGTCTTTCGTTTTCTGCAATTTCCTCTTTGCTCAATCCTAAGAAACGTCCAAGAGCAAATCTATTGGAAATAAACGGAATTTGTTGCATTTGTGCAAAAGTTGATATTCTGTTGTTATCAAGTTCAGCTTGTCTATAGCTTGCAAAGTTTTGCGGAGGTTGCAGTTTTAGATCAAACATAGCAACATCGACATTGATACCTTTCTTATTGAGATACAGTTTGAATTCATTGTTAAAAACATCAGTAATCATGCTTTGCAAGCGTTCGCAATAATTGTTGAAACGCAATTCTTGAATATACGCTGTGCCCACTCTACCATCATTGTATTGGCTTGCACTGTCATCTGCGCCAGTTGGCAAGTAGCTCGAAGGAATACGCAAGCCACGTAGTAATTTGTTTGTAAAATACTTTAAATCGTCAATTTCTCCCAGATTTGTTCCGCCTGGTAGTGTTTCAACCTTACTGCCGCGGCCTTCAGCAGTTTGAGGAAAGAAGTAGTCTTCGTTAATTGATAGCGGGTTGTAACTGCTGTCTATGACTGTTTGGCCACCGCCTGTCTTGGATGGGATTCTTCTTTGATGAATTTCCGTTTTTACACGCTCCACAAACTGCATAGCAAGGTGTGATGGCATGTTGCCCACATCAACGTAGAATACTCTGCGCTCAGGCGCACGTTGGACACGATAGATAATAATCGCATCTTCAAGCAGTTCTTTTTGCTTGTATACTTTGAAAATACTTTCTAGCAAACTGTTGCCAAAAGGAAAGTTTTGGTCTAATCCTTCGCTCATTGACAAGTGAACCACATGTTGTGCATCAACTGCTGTTTCATTGGCTTCGTTGCCAAATCTACTGTTGTTGCTGTCAGGTGTTCTTCCTGTCATATATTTTTGATCAAGTGTTTGATAGCCAGCGCCGCCGCCTGGGCCATATGCTTGATTTGTGTTGATTTTTGTTGCACTCAGTGCTTCAAAGGCAATGTTAATGTCTTTGACAATATACTGTTCTGGACGTTTGCCTTGTGATTCGTTAACAATAATTTTAGTTACATTGGCTGGATCAACATGAAACCACTTTTGTGTTTCTGGATCTCTAATAAAGAACTGATCGCCAAACTTAAACACGTTTCTAATAATTTTAAAGATACGCTTTTCAAATTCTTGTATCTTGCACCACTGTTTAAGATACTGGCCAATTACTTGAACTTCAGTGTTGGTTGGTGCTTTGCTGAATACCAGTTTAAATGGAGTTTGATTTTCTTTGTTTTTCTGCGAACAGAACTCTGCAAGTATGTCAAGAGCAGCATTTACTTCACTGTCGTTGTCCATGGTGTTGTATTGACCATAGCGTTCAATACGGTTTGGTGAACCAACATAAACATCTGGTAAGTGAGAACTGTAGTTTGCTGCTGCTGGACCTACGCCTTGGCCTTTGTTAAAGCTAAAAGGCGAATAGCTACCGCCAACATTCATACTTGTGGCTACTGGAGTAAAGTGTTTCTTCCAACTCATACTGTTAACGCTCCTTTCAAGAAGTCGTTGCTAATTCCGCGAACCCCGCGGTTGGTTTGATTTGTTGCTGCGAGTAATTGCATGGTAGTAGTATTTAACCGATTTATGGCAGCAACCACATCAGACTGACGAGTCATATTAGCTTCGCCTGCTGGTATAATCTGTTCTCCTCTATGCACAAACTGTAATCCATCTTTTTGTTCAAACGGATTTCCAGTTGCTCTTAATGTGCCAACTCTTTTGTTTGGTAATGCTGCATTTAGTTGTCCTAATAGTTCTAACGCTTCATTAGAAATTGTTCCTTGTTGATTTTGTATTCTCAATTCATCCAATGCTCTGCTTAAATCGCCAACAGATCTATTGTTACTCCACGGATTTTGGGTGTTGCCAGCCCAGAACCCAGTGTCTAAGCCGCTTGCTGCGAATATCTTATTTACTAATTCTTGTCCACCCACTTCATTAACATCTGTTAATCCGTATAATCCAAATTTAGCAAGATCGTCAAAATTTAATAGTCCATCTCCTTGAATGTCATTTAATATAGTTTCTGCTCCAGCACTATCGGGTGTACCAGTAACTGAATTTCTTCTACCTTCTCCGGTAACAGCTCTTACCGCAGCACTTACTGCTGTGCTAATTAATGTTGGTATCTTTTCATTTATAATATCTAAAATTGAATTTGTTAAGTCTGTGACTAGTGAGGTTATTTTTTGTGTAAACGTTTCACCTGGAGACATACCAAGCCAGTCACGCAGACTGGTTTCTACAGTATCCATTGCATTTGATATAGCATCTGACATTGCTTGTATTACAGTATTGTTCTTCATAAAATCACTAAAGGCAGTGCTTACACTAGAAATTACACCTTGATCAGAAAAAATACTTGAAATTGCATCATTAATTTTTGTAATAAACCCTTGATCGCTTGTTAAGTCTGTGAATATTTTAGTTACTGCATTACTGATGTTTGTTATAAAACCTTGATCGCTTGTTAGGTTTGTAAAAATGTCAGTGACACTTTTTGTTACATCACTTATAAATGTTCCGTCTGCTGTTAGTTTTTCGTATACACCTTTAATACTATCACTGATACTAGTTAAAAAATTACTTGCACCGTCTCCGCTGAATGCATTTGCTATACCGTCTGTGATTTTTTTAAGTATGCCGCCAGCTCGTTGTCCTCTGTTTGGACCTCCAGGTTCACTTTCAATAGGACCTAACAAATAGTCAGCAATAGCATTACCTGCTTCTGTGACTTTCATTTTCAAAAATTCTAAAGGTGTTCCGCCTTCTGCACTAAAGTTATTAAAATCATCTATAAATGCTTGTAACGGTTGAGTAATATTTTCAACAAACCATGTATCAATTGTTGTTGTAAAATTTTTAATTCCTGTGCTTGCATTAGCAAAAGCACCGCTTTCACCTTGTTCGCCAAACAATTGTGTGAATGTCTCAGACAGGCTGTTGCCAATTCTTCTCAAAGATTCAAACGTTTCACTGTTCAAAAATTCCTCTAAGATAAATGATGACAATCTTGATATTGCATCTGAAAATCCTGCAAACAATTCTGTTAGTTTATTACGTTGTTCTTGTTCTTTTTCAGCTGCATCAGGATCAATGTTTGCCATTGCTCTAAAGGCAGGCATCGCATCAAACAGTGCAGCCAAAGGACTACCTTGTGTTCTCAATGCTCTAATCTGTGCTGGATCCATTGCTGCAACAGTATTACCAATAAGAGGACCAAGTTGCTGCATGTTTCTTAGGAATTCAGTATTGCTCATACCTTCCATGTTTCTAATCAAGTTAACCATTTGTTGACCAGCAGCACTTTGACTCAAACCTATTTCTAATTGGCTACCACGCAATCCACTTGCCATGTCCATGATGTCGCCAGTAAAGCCTGGTAAGAAACTTGCAAGACTTGCCATGTTGCGTTCGAGTTGTCCTGCACCGTCAGCACTTGCTCTTGCTTGCAATGCTTGGAATGCTGCACTGTTTTGCAACTCGCTGGTTTGATTCAACAATTCTTGTCTGTTTTTGCCTGTTGCTTTTGCAAGCAAGTCAATTTCTTTTAGATAGTTTGCACTACCTTCAATTAACTCTGCATTGCTCATGCGTTGCAATAATCCTTGGCGTTGCATGTTGTTTGAATAAGACAGAAAGCCTTCGTTGATATCTTGAGCAGTAAATCCTAATTGTAAAAGTCTTTGACCAAGATCACTTTGACGGATACCTTTTGATATTTCTGAGAAACGTTTTGCACCGTCTGTGACTGTGCCGCCTAGCATCCTTAACACTTCACTGTTGCCAGATATAGTTTCGTAAAACTGTGTCATAGCCATGCCACTGGTTGCAGCAACTTTGTTCATTTCAAAAATACTGTTGCTGAATCCTGCACCAACTTGGCTTAGTTCTCTGAATTGATGTGTGCTTTGGTCAGCATATTCAACTAGTCTTTGTAGTGCGCTGTTGCTGCCTAAAATGTATTTGCTAAAGTCGCTTACACCACTAACACCGTGTTGCAAAACATTGGCATACTTGTTTAAACCTTTTCCAGCTAGGTCAGCTGCTTTACCAAGTAGTCCAAGTTCTTTTGTGCCTTTTGCTACAGAATCATTGTGTGCTTTGCGTAGTCTAGCTTCAGCTTGAGCCGCAGCATTGGTGCCTCTTTGCATTGATCTTGTTAATTCAACAAGTCTCATAAGAGTTGCTTCACTGGCTACACCATCTGGTCCACCTACATTACGAATATCTGTATCAGTCACTTTTGATTCCTAAATTAACTACGCACTTAATTAAATATGGTATATACTGTATAAGTTATTTATCCGGAGAAAAATATGAGCGAAATAACAGCAAATCCGCTGATGAAACATTTTCGTCAGCCCAAATTGTTTATTGATTTACCTAGTAAAGGTTTGTTCTATGCACCTGGATCGCTAGAAAAAACAGAAAACAATCAATATGCAGTTTATCCTATGACGGCAAAAGACGAAATCATGATCAAAACGCCTGATGCATTGCTCAACGGACAAAGCACAGTCAATGTGATTCAAAACTGTGTGCCTGCTATCAAGAACGCATGGATGGTGCCAAGTATTGATCTTGATGCACTGCTTACAGCAATTCGTATTGCAACTTATGGTGAAATGTTAACTATGGATATAACTATTCCAGGCACAGCAGAAGAGCGTAGCTTTGAAACAAACTTAGTTGAATTACTAGACGAACTTAACAGTCAAACTTATGATCCAATCTTTGAACACAACGAGTTTAAAGTAGAAACACAACCAATGAACTATAGACAGTTTACAGATGTTGCACTAAAGACATTTGAAGAACAGCGTATTCTTCGTATTGTTGATGACGAAAAATTGAGTGAAGTAGAAAAACTATCTCAGTTTAATGAAACATTCTCAAGACTCACAGAAATGAATCTAACAAGTGTGTATTCAAGTGTTGTAAGCATCACAGTCGGTGATCAAACTGTAACTGATAAAAATCACATCATGGAGTTTTTACAGAACGCACCTGTTGAATTTTACAAGTCACTGCTTGACCATGTTGATAATCAACGCAAAAAATTTGCTGTAAAACCAAGAAAAATTGTCACAACAGAAGAGGATAGAGCAACTGGCGCTCCTGAAACATTTGAAGTGCCTATTAACTTTGACGCTTCAAATTTTTTCGCATAAGGATCTTGGCTCTCCCCGTGGAGAAAATATTACAAGAGGTCAAGGTCCAAGAAGAAGAAATTAAACAACTCCGCTACGATTTAGCCAAAATGGTTTGGCACATGCGTGGTGGTTTGAGTTATGATGATGCTTTTATGCTGTCTCCAGAGGACAGAGAAGTTATAGCTAAACTTGCCGAAGATAATTTAGAAGTTGCTAAGAAAACACAACAGCCGTTTTTTTAATCTTTAGTTACAGTGTAACCTGCTTTTTTCAAAAGTGCAATTGCTTTTTGTGTTGCATCACCTGGTGCACCCTGAGCAGACTTAAATGTTGCAGGTGGTTCGTCACCAGCAAATTTACCTTTTGAATATCCTGCTTTGCTAGTAAAGCCTTTTCTTACAACTTGGTCAATAACACTTTTGATTTGTCCGCCGCTTAATACATCGCCTGCTGCTGCTTCATCGTATTGACTTGCTGCTAGTCTTGCAATCTTCTGTTGATCAGCTGGCATCTTGTTAATGCTTGCTGCACTTCCTTGATTGCCTAAACCAGCTGCGGCTGCTGCTTGACCAGCTGCTGTCTTTTGTGCTGCTGCTTGGGCTGCTGCTTTTTTATCCTGTGCAGCAGCTTTTGCTCTCATCTTGCTGCCTTTGCTTGGTAGTGCTTTAATAATAGCTGCTGCTTCTGCTCCGTAACCTTTTTGCTTCAAGTAATTTAACAGTGTGCCAGCAGTTGCAGGCTGCTTGCTTGTTTTAAGAAATGCGTTAAACTCAATACGCAATTGATTTACTTCGTCTTTTATACTTTGTTTGCCAGCTTTATTTGCTGCACGTTGTTGACGAGCAAGTTTTCCAAACGGATTTAATCCAATTTCATCTAATTCATTTTGTTCTGCAATAACTTGAAATACTTTCATGAGAGTTTCCTTAATATAAATTATTTATCTTCTGCATATATTTGTTTTAACTTTTCATCAGCAAACACTTCTTTGCCACCTCTATCCTTGAAACCTAATCCAAGAATAATTTTATCACGTATTTCACAGGTGCTGCTCCAACTCAATGTGTTTGCTGCTTGAATAACTTTACCTGTTATCACAGCATTACCTAAAGTTGACTCTAACAGCAAAACAATTCGTGGCAATCTACTAGTGTCACTAGTAACTCTACCAACTGGCAATGTCCAACTTTCTTTGTATATATTTTTTATCTCTTTTTTACGAGTGATAGTTTCATATTCATATCCTTTAAGCATATCAAGGAGTATGTTTAAATCTTTTTCATCAATATGAAACACGCCATCTTCTTCATCACTTGCCCAATTGCGTTCACACTTACCACACTGTCCACTATTAGGTGTTCTCCAACACATTTGTGGAGTATTTGCTTTTTTTACAATATTTCTTACTAATTCTGTTGCCATATTATATTTACTACTATTAAGATGAACTACGTTCATCTGTGTTTTCGTTGTCACTCAACACATATTTGTTTATCTTAAGTGCGAAGCACTGTAGTTTCATACAGATTAATTGGTCAGACGGAACCTACTAGCGGTTCCATCTTCTCAAAGCTTCATACGAGTAGCATGGCCGAGATCGGAAGTAGGTATTTGACTATGCTACTGGGCTCTGACCTTTCCCAACCTACGTCGACATCACGCAAAATGCGCTATCCCCCGCTTCGTTCCTAGTGCTAAGGGGTTTTCGTAGCATACAGCCTGTTGGACTTCACCAGTATCTGATCACGTGGTTACGTGAAGCTCAAGGTGGATCGAACAATTCCGATCAAACAGTGTCCTGATGTGCCTTTAAATTTTCTCTAAGTATTTTTGAACCACCAACTCGAACGTTTATAATACCGTTGTAGTATTCATCTGTTTCTAAAACTCTACGTTCAAATTGTTCTCGTGCCTCTAAGTATGACATTTCGCCTCTAGATTTACAAAAATAAAGTATTTCTCTTGTAAACTTGTTTTCGCCTAATTTTTCTACGTCTGCTATTAGTTTATCTGACGATCCCCAATAGTCTCGCCAATCTGATTCCTTGTATCCTCGTCTTTTATTTTTTTTGCCTTTGAGTGGCGGTTTGGTTGTTTTAAATTTTGCTAATTTTTTGCCTACGTATTTGCGATTATCCGTTAAATTAGTAATAAGGTAAACAAATCCTTCGTACTCGTCTGGTATTTCAGTTACTTCTTTACCTTGATATGTCCAATTCATACAGTAATTTATATGAGCCTATGTGTTTTCTTCTCTTGTTTTGGATAGTGGATGTTTTTTTAGTGCCTGTTGGTGTATTTCTTGTATTTCTAAACGTCTTACCTTTGCTAGTTTCATAATTTGACTTAAATGTTTTCGAACTACTCGCCTTTTTGCCTCTGATGGCCTTTGTAAAAAGATTTCATTGGCTTTGAAGTAAGCCAAATACTCTTTTACTAACTGATCATGTACATCGTCTTCAATCATTCTACCACTTCAATGTCGTTTTCGTATGAAGTAAAGCCATTTTCCTTTACAACCTTTAGAATATTGTTTACTCTGCCTACTAATTCGTCCTTATGACTAATCAAATAGATATTTTTCTG
>Ga0129351_1000141_pt1 | contig 23895 bp, 47 predicted proteins | sample CPBDNA_8_FD_94423 | JGI IMG/M metagenome (GOLD analysis project Ga0129351, IMG submission 94423) | Freshwater to marine salinity gradient microbial communities from Chesapeake Bay, USA - CPBay_Sum_27_0.2_DNA | ecosystem: Environmental > Aquatic > Marine > Coastal | place: USA: Chesapeake Bay... | reverse complement strand
GTGGTTTTAATAAACTCTGTATTTTTTTGATTATTTTGTCAGTGATTCTCATTATACATACATAACTCTAGTATCATCGATGTCGTTAGGTCCTAATGAAACTAATCGAGAAGTTTTATTTACGATTTCCTCGATTGTCTCCACGAAATCGTCATCTGTTAAAACAATGTCACATTCAGAAAAATTACTTTGACTTTCATCTACGACTTTTCCTTGAATAAATAATCCCCTATCAAATTCTTTGAAACTAGCGGTCACGACATCAATAAAACCATTTTCATCTGTAATGTTTATTGGTTGGTAACCTTTGTGTTCTAAACGTTTATTAAAGCAATTAATTGTCTCATCCAATAATATTTCTGTTTTAACTAAATAAAAGAGGACATACTCACCTTTATTTTTATAATTTACCACATGAGGTTTACATTCTATATTAACAAAAACATTAATCTTTATCTCTCCTCCAGGATTTATATCAAAAAACTCTTCTCGGTCTAAATAAAAAGAATGTGTGTACAAGACCGTGAATTTTTGGAATTCACTTAACCTATTGAATAATTCTATTCTTTGTTGTCTACCTTCCATAATTCATCAAAATTTAAAATGTATTAATATATCAGAATATTGAAATTCCATGTTAACTAAACGAGCATATCGATTTAACTTATCAAAAAAATAGGGACCAATATTCGGTAATGAAATCCCCAAATCCTCATAATATTCTTTACAGAAATCCTCATGTGTCGTATCTCCCATAACTAGGAAATAGTTTGGTATGTTTGGAAATCTTCTAATACCAAATAATATTCTTTCTATATCTTTTTCGAATGTAGTGATAAACTTTGGGTCAACACTAAATGTAGTACCACCAATACTTTTTTGAATGTAGTTGTGTAGTGGAAGTCCATATTCTTTTTCCAAATCCTTATTAACTATACTTTCTAAACATTCTAATGTTGGGTCAATCAAAACTTCAAAATCATTAAGATTAATCGTTAGTTTGAAAATCTCACCGTTTGTTGTGGAGATATTTGTATTGACATTACTCTTAAAAAAGATTGGTGAATAAATATACGGAAATAAATCTTTTAGTTCCCTCCTTAAATAAACCCACTTTTGTTCTAAAGCTATGTCAATAACTTCATCCTTCATAAGTTTGTTCAATAAGTCTAATCTATCAGATATGTTTGACATAATTCAAAAATTTAGTTTTATATTGGTTAAAATGATTGGGGGACATATAATTGATTACTGACTTTCTAGTATTTTTTGAGTCTAAATTAATTAATCTAATTATTGGTGTTATTATTTGTGGTACGTAACTGTTGAAATCAAACTTACTATTTTTTTTGGGATAAATATTGAAATTTCTAAACCAATAACTACCATAATCATATGATTTGTAACTTTCCACTATTTTATTCTGATAGTCCAAAATCTTTTCGACTCTTTCATCTTCCAATTCATCTGGAAAGTGGAGTCCACTATTAGAATATTCTTTTAACTTTTTTTGATAACTTTGTAATGTTAAATCAGTTAAGGGTTTAATATCACGCAGGACTATCATAACATGTATCTCGTAGAAGTTATCGTATTTATATAAATCAAAAAAGAATTCCAAGTCAACTTTAAAAAAAACATCTATAGATACAACAACCTCACTTATTTCATTTCTGATTGCATCGAAATAAAATATACCTTCGACTGAAGTTATAAAACTTCTATTTGTATCAACTTTGGTGTTTAACAAATGAATATTGTTGAACATATTAGCCATAATCAAAATTTTGTTTTTACACCAAATAAATCTTGAAATTCCATGTTAACTAATCTACCAAATTCATTAAATTCTTTTTCCACCAATCTCTTAAATTCGATTTGACCACCTGGTTCATGGTATTCGTTAGGGTCAAATACTTCATTTCTAAGAATATTTATCTTAATTTTTTTAGCAATAACTTTTGATAGATATTCTAAATACTGAAAGATTATTTCTTTATTTTGAATCAAATATCTATTTATGGTATCTTCATCAAATCCATAGTTACGTGCATGACCAAATTTAATATTTTCAATAAGAAGTTTAACTGATGTTTTGGTATCAATTTTAATATCACTTATATTAACAACCAGTGACAATTCGTGAAACATTGGTTCTTCTTCTTTGACAAGTTCCAATTGATAGGTAAAATCAAATACTATAGGGACATAGGATGAGTGTAACTTAGTTTTATAATCACCAGATTCATCTGAAAAATTAATAAAAATCTCTTCACCATATTTGTGTTTCACAATCTTACCTTTTTTAGGTTTTGATATAGAATTAAAATAAGTGATTAGTTTATCCAAAGTCATAGTTCGTATTATTTAAAGTACTCTATCACCGAACTCATCTACAACGTCTTTGAGTTTTCTTGTCCAGTATATAGGGTTTATGAAACTTTTTTTGTCTTTGTATTGTGTTTGATATCTTTTTCCTTTTCGTTCTAAGGGTTTATCCATACGTCTAGTTGTACTAAAATCAATATTATCAAAAGGTTCAGATTTAACTTTTTCCCTTGTATCTGAATTAGATTTTGTTTTGTTCAACTCTTTTAATTTATCTTCTAAAAAAGCCAAATCTTCGTATGGGTCACCCAAAATTAAATCATCATATTCAGAATCAGATAAAATCTTTTGTATCGTAGGACCAAAGTCGGTTTTATCTGGGTAACGGGCATTACTTCTGACGATGTATTGTAGTTCCTTAATCCTCTGTATTAAAGACTTTTTTTCTCTATCTGAGAGTTTTGGAACATCAATTGTTTTAAGATAATCTTCCACAGTGACTTCCTTGAATTTTTGCTCTCTTACTATTCTTCTAATATAATTCTCAACCAACGTAAACTTATCCATAAAGTTATTTTAATATAAATATACTAAAAATCTTCTTCATCTATATCCCAAACTGATGGTCTTTTTTTTCTAATTAATTTGTAAATAAGTTTAATAGGGTATAATAAAATTCGTTTGAGTAAATTTAAGGATAAAAGAAAAGGTAAAAGGAACAAAATAGACAGATAAAGTATGGAGATATGGGTTTCACCACAGAAACCAAAGAAATGATATATAAATTCCACCATATTTTAACTATATAAATAAATAGTTGTGGTGACTATATTCTATTTGTAAAAATAATCTGGAAGTGTGAAACCTAATGATGTAGAATAGTTTGGATTGTCAGTCCCTAATCCATACAATCTTGCAAGTGAATTAGCTTCGTCTGTCAAGTATTCAGTGAATGGGGTAAATGACATTTCCAACCCATCAGCTATCCTATAATCAGACACGTAGTTCAACTCGTACTTATTTTTTGGCATTATATCAGATGATAAAATCATTAACACCTCTATCAAATCTTCAAACTGAGGTTCTACTTCATGTTTAATTAAAAATTGTTCATCCCCTTTTTTCTTTTCAAAATCTAAATTTTTTTTTGGTGTATTTTCTAAAGATTTAGAAGTGTTTAACTCCACATCCAATATATCGACAACGGGATGAATATATTTCCTCGTATCTGTCTCATAAACTTGTAATCTAATTTTGTAATCGACAGTAAAAAAAGGTCGTATACGAAACAGATTATTTCGAATTACATTAACCGATTGTGGTTTTGACATTAATTCAGAATGTTTTACTATGTTTTTAAAGTCCATTATGATTCGTAGTTGTATTTGTTATAAAAAGTAAATTTAGTGGTGTCTATATTACCAACATCATCTATTAAATTTGAAACATATGAATCAACTTCAGAGTCTTTTTTAAGTGATTTGTTAATTACTTTTAGTTTATTATCAATCATTTCCCTAATTTGAGTTTCTAGTCCCACCAAAGTGATTAATAAAGGATGTGGTGTATTTGGGGCAAGTTGGGGATAAAAAGTAGATATATGGTAATATGACTTAGAGTTTAAATTATTATTTCTTATTGCATCTTGAAGAGCGTCATCTAATATTTCTTGACCAATAAATTCTGAATAATTCACAACACCCCAATCTATACTTTTTAGTTGCATATCCAAAATTTCTGTTTCCACATCTAAAACTAAAGTGTGTGGACCCAAAAACTTATCTAAGACATCGATGTGTAATTGAATATAAACATCGTAGTATAAGGTCGCTCTAGTACTTACTCCTTCCATTTGATATTTTCTTTGGGGTTGGAATTGTACTACGAAATGATTCTCTAATTTTATCGGTCTAGAAGTTAGTGGTGATAAAATAAGTTCAACTAATTCTTTTCTGCTTTGCATCCCTTGAGTTTTTCTACAAAAATAAATATATTTCAAATGAGATAAAAAGTATTAGTTATAATGAAAACCATATTTATGAAACTTAAAAAACTAATCAAAGATAAAAATACCGAAATATCTTTGTGTTTATTTGCTTTTGGTATAATTTTTTTGATTTACATGTTATATATAAAAGGACCCTCTGTTTGGTTATATAAAGACATTAGATTTTGGTGATATGAGTGAAACAAAAAACAAATACGAAAAAATTAAGATATTAAATACTGCATTATTAATAGTTGTAATACTATTATTGTTATTCAAACAGTGTGGTAGTGGTAATGGTGGACCTACAGAACCTACTATCATACGAGATACTACATCAATTGTAACATACGATACTATCACCAATGAGACTGTTAGTTATGTGCCACAATATTATGAAAGAGAGGTTGTGAAATATATTCACGATACGGTGACTAAAATTGAGTATAAGATTGAACCAACTGATACTGCAGCTATCCTAGAAGACTACTTTGCAAAATATTATTATATCGATACAATATTACAATCCGATAGTTTCACATTTATAGTTTATGATACTATTACACAAAATCAAATAGCAGGACGTTCATCTAAATACGATATCATTTACCCCACGATTACAAACACAATAACAGAAAAACATTATATCAATGCTCGTGAGTTGTATTTAGGATTTAACACTGGTGTTACTTTTGAACCTTTTGATATGGCTTTTATTGATATGGGATTGATGTTAAGAACTAAAAAACGATTTATGATTGGTGTTAAAGGAGGTTTACAATGGCCATATGAAAACGAATTAGGTGTGGTTAAAGCGAGACCTTACGTTGGGATTGGTTATTATCATAAAATAACCAACAAATAGTAAAAAAACTTTTACTTATTTGGTGAGAACTTCTCTGCGGCTACAAAACCTAAACCTGCCATCACAATCCACTGAAGTGATTCAAACATATGTTTTTCAACCATGAAGTCGAAAAAAAGATTTGCAACATAGCCAACTAACATAAAGAATAAAGCAAGAAATGTTATAACTCTTTTGGAACTGACATCATCACCAACTCCAAACATTTTACCTACAAACTTTCTCATTTTCCTCTGATACCTTTGTGGGAATCAATCTTATCTAATATCACATTTAAAGTTTCATTTTTTATGAAACCAGACATTGAAGCGTTTTTAAGTGCTGAGATAAGTTGTAATACCATAAACGGAGCAATAATTGTTTCACTCAACCAAGATGCCCCAAAAGATGATTCTATAGTTAGTACAACCATCAGTATTAACCACCAAGAAAAAATACTTTTAACAACTTTAAGTGCTTTAAATGTTTTGAATCCTTCACGTTTAGTTCCAGCGATAACACCAAAGAAACCATCTAACAATAAAACAGCAGCAACTGATAAGAATTGTTCACCGTTAGTAACGGTTAGTTGAAAAAAATAAGTGGAGATAAAAGCCACGACACTGGATAAACTAAGCGTAATCTTAGTTATGATAGAAGAGTTAATCATATTTAATACTGTTTGTTTCGGTGTCATGATATTGACTTACAGTAATAAATACCAATTAAGTACATTAAATATGTGATAAAGTGGTCTTTATCTAAAAATTTCTCGTACTTTTCCCCCTAATATATAATCATTGGGGTTTTCCTTGATGATTTTTTTTAACTTTTGATAGATTGATTGTTCTTTTTTGAGATATTGTGCTAAATCTAACACTTCTTCGTAAGCATGTTGAATCATATCATCATGATTGTTATCATCCAACGTATGACCGTATTTGTTTAATCCTCTCTCTGTTCTTGTCTGTAAATCTAGACAAACTTCATCTGTTATTTTGCTTATTCCTTCCATAATTAAATTATATCAAATATTATGATATAAGTCAAAATATTGTTTCGCTATTGTTTGATTTAAATCAGTTGTTTCTAATTCGTTCAATTCAATTTGGTTAACAAACATATAATCATCATGTTCGTATGATAACTCAATCATCCCTCTATCCCACTTACAAATGAATGGTTGAATGATTATTTTACTATTTGATACTGGTTGTAGTGAGTCTGTTGGTGTAACATCTAATGACAACTCCTCTTTCAGTTCTCTGATACATGCATCTTCAAAATTTTCACCCTCATCTACCTTACCTCCTGGAAATTCCCAAAAAAAAGGATTGAATCTATCTGTGGAAGACCTTCTTACTACTAACACCCTATCATTAATTGAAATTATACCACAAGATACTTTAATCATCTTTTAAAATATTTATATTCATAAATATAATAATTCAATTATGAAATTAATCAACGAATTACGTGAACTTGTTGAATCGTACAGTCTAAATGATATCAACCCAAAAACAATTAGATTTGCGTTGAAAAAAAGTTTCAGTGATAATTGGTATCCCGAAGATGATAATTTCACATCTGGTATAAGAGGTATATACACTATTGGTGAACGTACAGGTGATGGTGAGGATTGGTCAATTATGAATTTCTTTGATACCAAAAAAGAAATAATTGAAATGTTAAAAAAAGGATATTCGAGAGACAAAGGTGATGTTATTGAATATATGATAGATAAGTTTGAAAATGATACTCGCTTTGTTGAAAACTTGGTAGAGAGACAGTGGCAGTCCATAAAAAATGGTGTGGAGTTAGAAAAAAAGGTTGGGAAACAACTAAGTGATATATTCGGTGGACCTTATAAGGTTTTCCCACCTGGTTCTAAAATGGACCGATATAATGGTATTGACATTGTTGTTGGTGATAAAACGTTCCAAAACAAACCATTGAGGAATTATAAAGTAATAGATAAAGGAGACAAAAAGATTTATGTTGTTAATACTTATGGGATGAGAAATTACAAATCCAAGAAAGTAGACTACATGGTTTATAGTAATATGAATGGTGATATTTTAATATTCCCTAACAGACAATACTACGTAGTATCACCAAATGAAGTAAAACATTACAACGAACCTATTGAATTTTAACTAACTGACCAGTACAGTTGGGACACGAGTAATATTGACCAAATCTTTTATCAAAAACCTTTTCATCCTCACAAATACAATTATAAGACTCAAAGTCACTCTTCTTCGGATTTAGTTGTTCAGTGTAGTTGCATTGCAATGAAGGGTCTATAATGTACGCATAACGATGTTTTCTTGTTCTAGGTAACCATACACCATCGTGTTGACTTGTTTTTCCTCTGAAGTTTTTTGTGAATTTACCGTCACCATCATATGAAAAGAAATCACTCTTTGGATTTGACAAACCATAATATTTGAAATTACATACTTGGTAGATACTACCATTATGTCTTGAGTTATCAGCTAAGGTTATAACCGCTCTTATGTTTTCTTTTTTTAAAAATCTTATACTCTGACCTAAAAGGTATGATGTCGCGTTAGTACCATTAAGTGATGGTAATACACAAAGTCTACTAAGTTCTAAAACAGATTGGTCTTGATTGGTCAAACCAAACCATCCTTTCATAGTTACAGCACCTTGTGGATTGGAGAAAGTAGTTACACCACAAAGTGTATCTGATGACTTATGAAATAATCCGAAAGAGAACTTTGAGAAAAACTTTGCATCACCGAGATAATGGTGTTGAGAAACAAATTTTAACGCAGTGGATTTAAGTATCCCTCTAATTTCAAAAATAGATTTTGCTTTGACGGAACGTTCTCTGAAAGATTTCAAATCATTTTCGAGTTCAGTTTGATTGTCGAAAATTAAAAATTGGTTCATTATATGTATATGTTTGGTTCTTGAAATATCAATATCCAATCTGGTCTTTTCTTAACTTCATTTAATTTTCTCATTCTAATAGTAGGATGTGGTGTATTAACTAATCTTGTACAATCAGAAAATAAACCATCACCTTCATATAATCCATAGTGATATCCTACTTGAACATTTGACCATTCTATTTTACCAGACTTGTTTATTTTCCACGGTAACCATGTCCATTCCATGTCCTTATCCCATAAAAAAATTGTACCAGGTTCTAACTCTACCTCCTTTTTGGGAAATGGAAGTTGTGTGAAATATTCGTGAATTGAATTGTGGTCACAATAAGTTGGTTCGAGACCCAATCTCTTCAACGCGTATGTCAAACACGTATCGGTCTTAGTTAGTTTTACCTGATGGAGTTGCATTTTGAATACTTTCTGCATAAATATTTAATAAATCTGTTCCCCAAAAAAGTTCTTCACCATTTTCATCTTCGATTGAATTTAAAAATCCCATGTTTTTCAAAGATTGCATTGTTGAATCTAATGTTATTTTTTTGACGGATGTTATAATATCTTCTTCAGTTAAAATAATTTCACCATTATCTAACCAAGAATTTAGGGCTAATTCACCCATAATTTTATTGTGTGACTGTAGTGTCAGTTCTTTATCTAATTCTTCTATCGCTAACACCTCATCATCAAAAAGTGAGTTAAAAGATTCTACTAGAAATTCTTCTATAATTTTCGGATACATACTAATTTGTTTAAACTCTTTTTGAAATACCAACCACTTGATAGTAATCCTTTTTCCCTTCTAGATATTGTTTCATCAATTCAATCATACCTTTGAACATGAATGCACCATCGGTTTGTTTCTCACACATAGAAAATAACTCAACTAATGAAATAATCATCTGAACTGACATTTGTCCATGATTATTTAATTCCATGTACTTAGTCTTTAGTTCGTCATAATATCTTAGTTGGTAGTTGTCTCTAGACTCAACAGTTGTGAATCTTACTGATGAATCATAAATCTTAATTAAGTCCTCAACAAATTCTTTTGTTAATGATTTGTTACATTCACCCTTAATTAGTAAATCTACAATCCAGTGTGTATGAGATGGTGTCCTTAGTCTTTTAGACGGTTCTTTGTATTTGACAATGAAATCAAGTTCGGGTCTTTGACCTCTAAAACCTTGATATATTGAAACATAGGTCCCATCTTCCAATTCCCATTTATTTAATGGATAACTTCTTCTGTCTTCTCCTTTGATTTTATATGATAATTCTTGGTCTGTCATTTTCCTATACGTTTAGAAACCCAAGTTAGTAAAAAAGATAGACATAACAAAATAAAACTTAAAATATATAATTTCATAATTAACTTTTTACCATTTCGTAATCCCAACCACTATCTGAGTTGGCGTTTAAAATATTAATCATCTCCAAACATTTATCCTCATTATCAAATTCCAATATTTCCGAATAACCATCAGTCATTAAGACAAACATTTGATTACCAAACTTATCTCTCATTTTTTTTAAAATCCTATATCTATTCATCTTTTTTTCTTTTGTAAGTGAACATATCTATTGTTGTATTACCTGTGTATTTACCTAAACCCATTTTATTCAGAACACTTCTATCTAAATAAACATTATTAGGGTCATCTCTCAATACTTCTTTTAGTGTATCACTAATCAAATCCCAAGTCGCTGGTGAAGGTGCATAATTAGTAGTGTCAATAATACCCTTTAACCAATATATAAATTCTTTCTGAGTCATAATATTTTATTAGAATCTTATAAAATTATTTTTTATAAGTCAAATAAAATCACTATCTTTAGGTAAAGAAAAAAAGCTATGACCAAAAAGAAAAAGAAAGAGATTAAACACGTTAGAATTATAAACACCAAAAAAGGGTATTGGAGTGCATTCAATGGAAAAATGGCCTACGTTTTGGAAAATAAAGGAGATAGGCTTCTTTTAAAAATTGGTAGTTTTGAATTTACTTGGTCAAATGACGAATCAATAGAATGGTTGTTCTAGAGGATTTGAATTCTTCTAGCTTCTTGTTCAATTTCGTAAAGTTTACTTCTGTATCTATTAACCATTTCTTGTTCTTTTGGATAATATTCATTCATAGATGCTGACCTACTTTGTTCATCTAAAGGTATCTTGGGTATACTATTAATTTTTTGTGTGATTTCATCATGTTGTCTCATCAACCATTCATAATATTTAGCCTTATCATTCATAATCTTCCTATTTTTTGAGTATTTTATAAATTTTACCTCTCTTAAAAGTATTAGTTTTTTTTAAATTATGTATACTCTTTTCAATATCATTTTTAATTTTTTTTATTTTAATATCAGCATCTATTTCATGTTTGGTCAATGGTCTCCAATAACATTTAACATAATAATCTTCACCATATAAGTTTTTCAATATATGTAAACGATGATGACCATTTTTTAGATTGAATGATTTTTCCCCATTTTTGAACCCACCAGTATCAGTAACAATTAATCCTTCTACTAAACCGAATTTCTCTATTGACTTTTGAAGTTTTTGGAGTTTTTGGTACTTTTTCTTTTTCAATGGATTTATTACAAACATAGGTTCAATTTGAGATATTTTTAAATTGATTTTTTTATATCTAAAGTTGAAGAAATATTTCAGATTCTTAAAAAAAGATGTGATTAATATTATCATAGACTAAAATTAGAAAACCCATCAACAATCTTTTTTTGATTAGACTGTAAAGTTGCGGGTTTAACTTCTTTTAAATCAATATCTTCGTTTTTAATAAAAGTAAACAAATCTTTTCCTAATACTTTTCCGAATTTTATATCGCTGGGGAAATGTACTTTTGCAATCATCCTCGATTTAGAAATATCATCAGCTATATTTTGTATTTCTTGTTTGTATTGAGGATATTTGTGTACTAAGTATTGTGATATGAACTCAGATTGAGTTGCGTGACCCGATGGGTAAGATGGTGTTTTAGCTGAATTTAACAACGTGACATTTAAGTCACTATTACTATCCTTTGTTACATACCCATAAGGTCTTTTACGATTAAAGAAATATTTCAAAATCAAAATTATTTTTTTAATCTCATTCATATATTTTTTAAGTTCACCCTTTGGATATTCAATACCTATTTTTTCTAACCTATCTTTATATTGTTTTGTTATTTTATCATTATCATAGATGAAATCTTCGTTTTTTTTGATTCGTTTCAAAAATTCAAGTTCCTTTCTTGTTTCTGTCTCTGAAGGTGGATTAATTTGTTTGTAACTATCGAGAGGGAACTGACCGAATAAATTCAAATTAGTTTTCATTATTTTCTTATCCTTATCTCTCATCTCTGTTTCCGTATATAACTCCCTAGTATAAGGTCTGAATCTCATAGGATTTGCTCTTATTGCTGATTTAGGAAAGTATGTGTCCACTCCTTGTCTTCTTGTGTTACCGAGTGTTCTTGCTCTCTCATCAATATCTTTTTTACGTATAAAAAGAGACTTACCTTCATTAAGTTCTTGTATATCTTTCTGTAAAATCCATGTATCCTCTGGTAGTAAGTGTACACCTAATCTTTCACCACCACCTTTTTGGAAGTCAATCATTCTTTCCTCATCAGTAATATCTAAATGTTCTAGTTTGTAAACAATTTGAGTAGTATTTGGGTTTTCCCAATTTTGTGGTTGTCTGTGAAAATAACCAAAAACTCTGTATGGTGTAAATAACTTTGGTTCGTAAAGGTCGGTTCTACCATTTGCGAGATATTTTTTACTTTTATCTAAATTTACAACTAAGACAACATCACCCTTTTTAAGAGGTTGATTAGTTTGGTTAGATTCATTCAAACTTCTCAATCTTTTGGTTTTTTCTTTTGATTTCTCTTTTCTGTTTGTGATATAATCCAGTCCTCTTTTAAATCTAGATTTAACCTTTGGGTCTTTCGCGTTATTATGAGCAGCTCTGACTCTTTGATGGATTAGATTGATTATTTGAGATTGTCTTTTGTGTGATTTGTTTTTGAAGCTTGTTTTATTCAAAGTATCGACTATGTCTTCTTTTGTTCTAAACTTAACACTAACCGTGTCTTTTGGGTTTTCATCAGTATACAATCTTCTTCCACTACCCTTTGGTTTTTTTCCAGTACCTACTTTAGGGTCTTTTTCATCTAATGATTTCTTATAACAATTTTTATACCCTTGACTTTTACAAGAGGCTTTCTGACTGAATCCCATTTCACTACATGGTGTTTTTAAACAGTATGATTTACTATATTTACCTTCAGTTATATTCATAAGGTAAAATTAAAGTGGGTTATAATAATTTTTAAAGAAACTTTTTAACATTGCGATAGTACCTTCAGTTCCAGTTTCTACATCACCACCACCTCTTATAACAATGTCATTTAATACTTTAAGAGAATCGAATTGTTCAACGTTTGATTTGAAAAAATTAGGATTTGATAATACCGTCACATTACTGTAATTAGGACTTTTATCATTAAAAGCACTCAACCCTTTCTTTGTAAGATAAGGTTGTACAAAGAAATACCTATCATATGTTCCACTAGGATTTTCCGTAAAATTAGTTGCTGAAGCACCGACTAAAGTTATTGTGTCAATATTTGGGTCACTACTTGTACCTAATTCATCCTTAATAAATCTTTTAATTTTACTTAATGAAGTCCCCTTATCTGCGAAAATAAAATTATGTTGTTTAAATTCATTAGGGTTAGACTCTAGAAACAATTCTCTAATGTACCCACTACTTATCAAGTCAGTAGAACCATAAATCAAATTGAATGATTCCCCATAAGCTCCGTTTGGTACATCTAGAATTATATTTCTAGCATATGCTGTCGCTCTATTCTTGTCAGAAGGTCTTGTTGTAGAAGTTGTTGTTGTTGTGGTTGTATCAGAAGTTACTTTTGATAAATCAATTGGTAATTTTTTTCCATTTATTTCGATTTCATCACCTTGTATTTCACCGAAATGATTAACAATTTTAATAAGTTCCTTATTCAGTACATAAGTAGCAACTGTATCAATATCTAAATCATCCTTAACCTCTCTTACAGAATCCATTGTTAGATTACCGTAATCACCATCTACTTCCGTTTCATATCCAGCAGCTGTCAATATTTCTTGTAAAACCTCAACTCTTTCTTCATTAACATCTCCCTTTTTTGTAAAGTAAGTATCATCAATTGGTGTAGGTTGTTTAGAACGTGAAGTTCCTGGTATCTCGAAACTTAAAGTACCATCCTCTTTTTCTGTGTATGGTGTTAACTCACTTCCACAATATTCACCATTATGTTTGATGAAATTATTCACATCGTGAAATACCCTAGGGTTCATATAACTACCTCTTCCATTTGGACTATTTGGGTGATATATTTCAATATGCATGTGTCCTTCACCTACAGTACCAAATTGACATCCACCCTTGATTTTATCACCTTTTTTTACATTAATATTAGTTACGTGACAGAATCTTGACTTTATACCACCACCGTGGTCGATAAAAACAACACCAGGACCACAAGCTGTCGATGTTGGTTTAGCTTCAATTACTGTTCCATCGGCAATACTATAAAGTGGTGTTCCATTAGATGCACCCACATCATATCCTGGATGTTTTCTTCCACCAGGACGAGGAGCACCATATTCTCTTGCAGCCATTCCACCAATATCGAAATCTATTTTACCTAGTGGTTCAAACCACTGAGTGCCTGAACTAGTAAACTGAGACTCATTGAGAATTATTTTTTCTTTATTCTCAACCAAATTAGTAAGTTGTTTTTGTGTGACTAGTATCTTCATAGCTTATTCATAAATACCATCAAATTTATAAGTGAACTTCTTAATTATTTGACCTGCTAAAGAGTTTGCTTCATCCTCGATTTCACCACCTATATCTTGTGGTAAATTATTGAAATCAATTCTGCCATCCTCTATTTGTTTATGGTGTACCAATTCGTGTGCTAAGCTCCTCAAGACATCGACCAAATGTCTATTTTTGGAGTAAACTCTGATTTCATTATTTGTGAAATCATATATAGCATGTGTAACGAGTTTGTCAGTTTTATTTGTAAGTGATATTTTTATTGGGTTTGTGAAACCTAGTTCGTCCTTACAAAAAGAAACAAATTCATTGACTATAGTTTTTTTATCCATCACAGACATTGGTGAATTTATATCTTAATACCCCTACTTTCAAATTGGGATTGTTTGTTCTGAACAAATTTTTTCATAGCTTCCACAAATTCTACTGGGTCATCGGAAAACATACTCCCTTGTGCTCTCATATTTCTTCTTATACGTCTTGGGACACCAGTACCTTCTGAAACAGCATCAAATATTTGATTAGCACCACTCTCACCTTGATTCCACATTATATAGGTTTCGTGTAGTTCGGGTTCTCTACCATATTTGGATTTAAAATTATCTATTCTTTTTCTAATTGATTTTGCGAACGCAAGTGAGTTTTGATATGGGTCCAATGCTGATTGGGAATTCAAACCATAACCTTTAATCCATCTCGGACAAAATTGGTATAAACCTATACATCCCCCCGCATTTTTCACATTAGGATTACCCGAACTCTCTACTTCAGCGATAACCATAGCGTCTTTAACATCGATACCATATTCCTCTGCTGCGTCTTTAATAGCTTGAACCACAGGTTGTTCCCATGGTTGAAGTTGATATCTTTGAACGGTTTGTGGGTCATTATCTTGAGGATTTTGATTGATATTCGTTTCTACCTCGAGTTCATTCATCATTTCTTCGTCAACAACACCTTTAACTGTTAGACCATGGTCTGTTTGAAATGCGTTGACAGCAGCTAAAGTCTCTGGTCCAAATTTACCATCCACACCGAAATTTGGTAGTTTATAGTTTCTATCAATGAGAAGCTGTTGGATTTCCATGACTTCATTTTTTCTATCCATTCTACCTTGAGGCATCCCATCAAATAGTATGACATCATCTTCAACAAATTCAGAAGGAGAGGGTCTTTCGTATTCTTTACCCATATAAGTCACAAATAAAGGTGTGTCACTTACATCACTTTTTGATTCATCACTATAATAAGTAACTAATTTTTCTTCTGAGTCACCAGTATTTTCTAATTCTACATCACCCAATACAGGTTTTTGTCCTCGGTTAATCATTTCAACATAAGGGTATAAATTATCTCCTGGACATGAAGTAGATGAAACATCTCTATGACCAACAACATTTTTTGAACCATACTTACTCTCAAGTTGATTAACTAAGTTATATAAACTATCTAATTGTGCTTGTGAAGGTACGTGATTTTTAGGTGGATGAAAATAACCAGGTAAAACAATTCCTATAGAACTACTGTTCGATTTACCAGCGTGGAAAGTTTTTGTATCAACGTCATTTAGTTGGAATATTCTACCATCTTCATCAATCCAAAAGTGGTAAGCGACTCTAGGCCATCCCTTTCCTTTATGGTAATTGTGAACTCTTTCAATAGATTGAGATTTGGGACCAGCGGTATGATGGACAATAATTTTATCGACCTTATTCATATCCCTTTTATCGTATTTTTTGTCAGAAGTTAATCTATCTGCATAATACTCAACACCTGGTAAATTAACATTTTCTTTCAAAACATATCTTCTACTTATACTTTGATGATTACTAAATCTCTGAAAATCTGTTATAAAATTTTTTCTAGACATTTTTAAGTTTTATTATAAATATGTCATTGTTCTGATGATGATTCGATTTGTTGTTTTTGCATAATCTCCATCATCTGTTGCATGTATTTTTTTTGTTGTGACTTAATAGCTTGTGTACGCTGTTGTGATTTCTTTTTTTGATTTTTTCTGTTTCTACTTTTTGGCATAACTTTTTTTTTAATCTTAAAGTTTTTTTTATAAAATGTAACTATATGAACTTATATTATTTTTCAAGTCATTTAAGAAGACACATTTTTCATATTCCTCTATTTGTGGGTGTGAAAAATATTGAATCATCAAATTAATTTTATTCAATTTAGTTTTTTTATCTATAGTGTAGTTTTGAATCCATTGTTCACCACCGAACACTTTGATTTCCTTATATGTCTCAATAATTTCATCAATTAATTCATCTGTCCATTCTAAATCATTTTTCACCATACCACTATAAATATAAAAAACCCCCAAAAAAATGGGGGTTTCATAGGGGCTGACAAGGCTGCCAACGTTCCACCACTTACCTAAGTAAGGTGAATTTTAGAGCGGGAGGATAGGATTCGAACCTTCTTCTTCATCGGGTGTGATGACGCTTCATCAAGGATAAAAGCTTCTCCCGCTTGTCTATAACAATATTATAAAACAAAATTTAATTAGTCAAACCATTTTGTTGTTTTTTTATATTGTCAGCTACTTTTTTTTGATATTGTTGTTTACGTAACTCCATTTGTTTTTTCAAATCATTAGATACACCTTGATTTGACCTTTTTTGATTTTCAATCAATTCATCTACTTTCATAGATAAATTTTTAACCATGAATATTAAATTTTTATTCAACTCAGTCAAGGTTTGAAAATCGTTTTCTTGATGTGGTAATGAATCAAGATGTTGAACTAATCCCATAAGTTCTTGTGGGGACTTGAAGTCTCTATTTGGAATCAATATATCATTACCGAATACAAATGTTGGGAAAACACCACTCTTTGTAAGTGCTTTGACACTATTCCATTCTTCATTATGTTCTTTGTAGTCCCTTTCAATATATTCGAATTCTTGTTTATTTAATTCTTCTTTCATTTTTTTACAATATCCACAAGAAGACATCGTATACATAATTAACTTTCTTTCCATAGTTTCTAACTTTATGTTTTGATGTTTATAATGTTTTTGACCAAAAGTTTGAGTAATTTATATATTGTATATAAAACGATTAGTAGTGTGAAAGTATAAATGCATGTGACTAAGAATCCCCCACCAACATCTATTAAGTATGTTTTAAAGTTAGGGTATTTGACATATATTTGTTCATTTGTCCAGTCAGAAAAAGTACCATCTTCAATCATTTGGTCAAATTGACTTTGGGTTATTTTGTCACAAGTAACACAATAACCTCTTAAATAAACATTCAAACATACTGCAGCGAATTGAATACTCACATATATCAACAATAATTTGATAAAATTGTTTTTCACATAATCCTTGAAAGTTCCATTAACTAAGGATTTTGAAAACTTTTCTAAAAAGTTGTTGTATCTTTCAAAGAGATTCATTAATTCTGATTTTGTATGATTTCATCAATTATTCCGTAATCTAAGGATTCTTTTGAGTCTAACCATAAATCTCTACTTGCATCCTTTTCAACACGTTTAGCAGTTTTACCACAATACTTACCTAAGAGTTCGAATAATATTTTATTGACCTTCTCCCATTCATTCATTGTGATTCTAGCGTCTTGGATATTTCCTACTGCTCCACCACTAGATTGGTGTAACATAGTTTTTGAATATTTTAGAGAACTTCTTTTTCCCTTCGTTCCTGCTCCTAATAAAACAGAACCCATAGATGCGGCCATACCTGTATTCACTGTTCTCACATCACATTTAATATATTCCATAACATCGACAATACCTAAACCAGCTTTGACAGAACCACCAGGTGAATCAATATGTATAGTTATATCACCTTCACTATGGTTATCTAAAAACATCAATTGAGCTTGTACAATCTGACCTGTGATTTCTCTGATTGGTCCTGCTATCCAAATAATTCTATCCATCATCAATCTATCGAATACAGACATTTGGGTCGCTCTCATTTCCCTTTCTTCCAAAATCATGGGTGTCATTACATTTTCATAATTTTGTAAGGTGATTGAACTAAATCCATGATGACCTTTTAAATACTTTTCTAATTCTGACATAAGTTATTTTTTTAAATGATAATCAATTTTTATTGAAAAGAGAATTACAAATGTAATTTAGATATTTTTTTACCTGCGAAGTAATCTTCATCAACCCACTCAATATTTTTAACTCCGAAATTTGTGTGGGGTGAGAGTAGTCGATGTATTAATGTAAATATTTTTTTGTGGTCAGACCTCAATCTCCATAAATTCCTTCTAGTTGAATATCTAGACTTGTACCTAGATATAAAATCTTGGTTACATGGTGAAGTTGAGTCCAAAAAACTATGACTATATTCCCCATAAATTTTGATATCCAATTCCGTGTAGTATCCATAATCTCTCACACGATACACTTGAACTTTACCAGAAAATAAACGACTATAGTTTCGAAAACTGTAATCAAAGTTGAAATTTTCTCTAAGGTGTTTGTTTAATTTTCTATTTGAACTCATGTTTCAAATATAAAAAAAATATTTTTAATACCCTAATACTTTAAGTACTTTTTCAGTACACTCTTCAACATCTTCGAAGTGTATATCTGGTAAGATATATTCCTTCATTTTTTTATCGTGATGTAAAATACATACCGCTGGAACAAATTCGTTTTTTGTTTCTTTTTTTATGTTCTCCCACTCCTTATCATGTTTTTCTATATCTCTAACAACATATTCGATACTGTGAGAGTTCAACAAATCTTTGAGTTCATCACACCAAGGACAACCATCCAATGAATATAGTAAAACGGTTTTCATTAATTAAGGTAATATTTGATTTTATCTTTATAAGTATCGGGAGATTGTAGACCAATTAATCTTTCCTTTTCCTCTCCGTTCTTATAAATAATGACCGTTGGTAAATTCATTATGTTCAAATCAGAGCTAAGTCTGAATTCTTCTTCCACATCTACTTTTCCTACCGAGACATTATCTTTTAATTCAGTATCGTTAGATAAGTTATCAATGATTGGTGCTAACATTTTACAAGGTCCACACCAACTTGCGTAGTAATCAACGAGTGTTACCTCTTTTTCTTTTAAAAAATCATTATGTGTTTGTTCAGTTAAATTCATATTTTTTAATTTTTTCCGTGAAGTCATTAGGACCATCAAAGTCCTTGCCTGCAGCAATGTAAACAAATCTTTTTTCCTTTGGATAATAAATCTCCAGTGTGGGTGTGTATTTAATATCGTTTTGTTTTTTTAAAAAATCCCATTGTTCTTGAAAATCAAATACATTCACATACTTGTATTGTATTTTTCTTTCATCCAAAATATTTTTAACGTCATGACATGTTTTACAGCCAGTTTGTCCGTACAACTTCAGTTTCATATTATGTTTATTTTATTTTAATATAAGATATATTTAACTAAAAAAAAGATGATTGAAGATAATTTTGATATAGAAAATGTGAAAAAGATTTTAACTGAAAAGTATGAACCTATTTTAGTAATTCAATTATTAAGAGTACCACCACAGGATGAACTTCAAGCTTTTGCTAGGAAACTATCTGAAGACTTCGGATACAAAGTTTTAGTATTACCTGGTGATTTTGAAACTAAAGTAGAATTGGTTAGTATTTTGAAGTCTGATGTAACAAAGATTGATAAGTTACAATCTAGAGTATTAGATTTAATCAAAAAATTAGAACAAGAACATGAGGAAGTTTTACAAGATGTTCAAAAAGATAATTAATTTCATTATTTTTTTAGAAAAGGAGAAAGAAAAGTTACAAATTAAAGCTGGTAGATTACTCATATAGTTTACTGGACATATTTATAACAAAATGTTCCGATGAGTAACCTATTGATTGAGAGTGGTGTTAGAGATATCAAAAAATTGGCTGAAAGATATCCTAAAGCTGAAATTTATTTCCATCAAGACTTAGACGGAGTGGTGAGTGCTATTGCAATGAAAGAGTACTTGGAGAAATACGGTATAGATGTTATCGACACTCACGTAATTCAATATGGTGATAAAGAATTTGCTGTAAAAAAACCTCAAGCTTCAACTGATGTCATGCCAGTATTAGTTGACTTTGCTCACGGTAAACCAATTTTTAAAATTCATACTGACCACCACGATACACAAGTTGGTGTTGAAGATGAAACTTCTACTTCATTCAGACAAGCACGTTCTAATGTAGAAACTCTCTCACAAATTTTAAGTCCTCAAGACATTTTCCCCACAAGTGATATTTTGATGATTTCTACTGTTGATAGTGCGAATTACGCACAACACGGTCTAAGTCCAGATGATGTAATGAATTACATATTTAAATTTGATAAAGATGGGTCATTACCACAAAATAAATGGATGCTGGCATTACTTACAAACAAACTTTTACTAGCTTACAAAAATAAACCTGGTTTCTTAGAGGAATTGGTAATGAGTTCTTCACCCTCTCTTATGAATATTTTGAATAATATTAAAAGAGTTTCGGGTGAAAGAAAATTTGCTACTCCAGAACAAATGGCTTTTAATCAAAAAGAATACATAGAGAGTCAAAGAGAAAGTAAGAATGTAAAATTTGAAGATGGTATAATTGTACAGTATGGTGGTGGTAAATTTTTCAAACCTGGGTCTTATGATAGATACACACCTTTCAAAATTTATCCAGATGCTGATTTTCTAGTGATAGCTTGGCCAATGGGACTACTTCAAGCTTCTTGTAATCCATTCAAAAAAGAAAGAGCTTTGAAGGGAGTTAATTTAGGTGAGATAGCTAAAGAAGTATTACTAAAACATGAAACTGAATTGAAATCTTCTAAAGTTCCACTATCGGTTATTAAGAGAATTTCTGAAAGTTCTGCTACAGAAGATTCAATTGGGTTTAAGACTACTGATTTATATGCTCTCTATGGTGATAGGATAAAAGCAATGCCTTCTTCTCGTTCAATATATGGTAGTGATGTAAGAAGGTCTTTAGATAAACCTTGGGCATCATTAACTGAAGAGGAGAAGATGGACTTGGATTATGTTTATGTGACTGCTTGGGATGTGATTACTGCTAACTCGGGTGGTCATAAGTGTATTACTAATATAGCTGGTCTTAATTTCTTTAAACGAGGAAAGAGAAAACCTAGAGGAAGATACAAAAAACCAGAAAATACTTCTGCGTATGTAGATTTACTAAAAAAACTGCAGTCTGATTTTGTAACAACACTTAAAGAGAAAATTCGTTCATAAAGGGATTGAGTTGAACCTTATCTTTTTTTGTGATACCTAATCTATCACAAGTACCACCTTCAAGTTCTATAACTTTATTCGCTAACCCCTCATAAGACTGACATCTGTTCTTATAACAGGGTGGAACATTTTTATGTATTTCTGTTATTTTATCGTTTACACAAAATATCATATCTAGTGGTATAATACAATTTGCCATCCAAAACTTTTGTTCCTTTACAGATGGAAATACAAACAACATAGCACCATCCAATTCATCACGATACATCATACCCATAGCTCTCTTGATATCGGTATCCATAACTTCACATGGAAGTATATGTTTTCCTATTGAAATTCTCATATTTATATATATTAGTTAAACATATGTATTTACAAGAAAATATGAATAAAGTTTTAATCTTAGAAACAGAGAAGGACGATAAGTTAGTTCAAAAAACACTTAAAGATTTGAGTGGTATAATTGATGGTACTTTTACTTTTGGTACTGGTATTGGAGCTTTTTTACCTTCCGTTAGACAATTACTTAGTGGGTCCAATATAGAAATAAGTGAAACTCAATTGGTTTTGGTTTACATCACAGCGATTTTCATGATAATGGGAAAAAATAAAGAACTTGTAAAAAGTTACTCAATGAAATTAATGAGGAAGGTCTTTTTGATGTTTTAAAAAAAGTAGCTGATTATCTAAACTCAGTTGAAAAGGTAGTATTCAAGGTTTTCGAAAACGTGGGTTATTCTTTAAACTCAATGACTGACATATTATCTTTTACATTTATTGCGTTTCCCATATTAGATATACTTGAGGGATTAATAAAACATAATATGATTTCAATAGACAATCCTACATCCTACTTGAATAGTATATTAATTGGTATTGGAGCTATTGGATTTAAAAATATATTCAATGATTTGATTAAAAAAATTAAATCTAGAAAGTCATTAAATGAAACAAAAATATCTTATGATGTTGGGACCTTAAAAATCGTTGAAGATATAATAGATACTATAGAGGAAAACATAGAAAAACAAGGTACTTTTGTTTTCTTTTTACCAGAAGACTTACCTAACACTGATTACTTTTCCGGTGTTGAAGGTTCTGAGTTTAATTTAGAACTGAATCTAATTCTCGACAATGAAGTAGAAGAACCTTTTGTTGACGCGGGTTTTTATCCAGAAGAAGAATCATTAGAAATTATAATCAAATTGAACCCAAATGATTTTGAGATAGATAAAAAAACATTATTCATTAAATTGGTCGAGTATATAAGACACGAATTTCAACATCACGGTCAATTACTTAGAGATGAATTACCTTTAACCGATGATGACATCACAGACCCATATCAGTATTATTCTCAAGAACATGAATTAGATGCTTTAGCACAGGGATTAAGATTGAGAGCTGAATATGAAAATAGACCAATAGAAGATGTAATCTTAGATTCCCTCAAAGACAATCAAAAAACATATGGTCTAAAAGATGAGGATTTGACTGACCTTTCACAGAAAATACTCGACAGACTCAAATTATGATTTTGAGTTTTTTTGTCTATATTTAGCTTTCTGAAGTTGTTCTCTACGAGTAACTGATTTTTTTGTATATTGTTTCCTCTCTCTTAATTCATTACTTAGGCCACTACTATTGACCTTTTTTTTGTAAGTTCTTAGAGCTTTTTCTAATTTACCTTTTTGTACTTTAACTATTATCATTACTCATCCATTTTTTTACTTCTTCGTGTGATGGTGGTGTAACTAAAATATATTGACAATCGTCACAAACCCATCTGATACTGACTGTATTGTCTTCACCTTCAACAGCCTTCAATGTTTTTTCTGTGTGTTTACAACCAGACTGAATCTCTTGAATCTGTTTATCAACTACACTTTTTTGTTTAATCAATAAATTGATTTTTTCCTTATCACTCATAAGATACAATAAATATTAACAAATATATAAAAAAATTATTTAAACATCAAACCCCTCTTTCCTAGCGTTCTCTTTCATTTCTTCAGAATTTTCTTCCCATAACTGGTTTAATTCGTTGATATAGATTTGAACTTGTTCAAACTCACGATTTTCATGTGACTCTTGGATTTTCTTTTGGAGTTCTGTCAATTTTTGTTGTAAATCAATTGTCATCGTCTTGTATAAGGGAAAAATTGGTATTGTGAGATATATTCTTAATATTGAATTTTTTTGTTAACTGATTAGTAATTTCCAAACATTCATCGAAATCTTTAGCTAAATGTGATTCTAATGGATGTCCATTGACATCAACTAAGTTGACTAAATATCCTATTTCGTTTTGGTTTTTTTTGAATTTGTGTGATACTATTTTCATAATAACTTTTTTAAAAAAATATAATTTTTATAAAATATGGTAAATAAAAAAAGGGTAAATTACTTACCCTTTTTGTTTTTTAATGATTGTTTGAAATCACTTTCGATTCTTTCTTTTATTTCATTAAGCTTCGATTGGTTAATCTTGTATTTTGGTTTTTTGGATTTACAACCACAACCCATTAATCAAGATATTTGTCGAATCTACCCGCCTTCATTTCTTCTCTTAAAAGTTTGAATTGTTCTTTTGTGAAGCGTGTATATCCTTCTTCATCACCACCAATTATGATTTCATCACGGTTTTCATCAATGTCAACTGCAGGACACTTACAACTACCCTTACCACAAAGTGTTAAGTTAAAACCAGTAGCTGTTTC
>Ga0129351_1000137_pt1 | contig 24185 bp, 10 predicted proteins | sample CPBDNA_8_FD_94423 | JGI IMG/M metagenome (GOLD analysis project Ga0129351, IMG submission 94423) | Freshwater to marine salinity gradient microbial communities from Chesapeake Bay, USA - CPBay_Sum_27_0.2_DNA | ecosystem: Environmental > Aquatic > Marine > Coastal | place: USA: Chesapeake Bay... | reverse complement strand
ACTTAGCACCCCTAATCCGTCATTCTCAATAGACTTTCTAATTGAGAATCGCGGCCGATTATTTCTTATACTTAATGAAGACAATTCCAACTCATTGCAATGATCATTTGCTCCCATGGTTCTGTTGGATTATGTTAAAAAAGGTTTACAAAATGACCACTTCATTGTATAATTAGTAATGACACTTTCATTGGGGGTTAGTATGACTATCGAGGAAATGTATCAAGAGATGCAAGAGCAAACCGATGAAGATGTGTCATACGATGATGCATGTTTGGTATCTGTAGAGATAGACTACACAACCCAGTCATAGTGTGCCACCAGAGGCAGTGTCCACTAGTGACCCCAGATCGCCCGACCCTGTGCCTATAATGGTTGCATACCAAACGAAACGACCTGATGACCTTCGCTGTACAACCCAAAGCATTCGGCAACTTCGATGAGCATGGTTGCGAGTGGGCAACCGATCTTGATCACGCCCGAGACATCGCCTTTGATTGGTCTGCTGATGAGGGAGGCGCTGCCATGATCGTCTGGCGAGTGGGTACTATAGGCGCAACCCGCTGGATTGAAGTCGTTGCCTGACCAGTTGAGCAAGTGTCCACCATTTCCCCCATTGCCCCTCAAGACCTGCCATACTAAGAGCATGAACACAAACGCAATGACTCTCGAAACCGCCAACCAGATCTGGAACGATTGCTACAACAGCAGCGACCTCTCCCTGTGGAACAAGTATACTAGCGCCCAACGCCTTCAGGCGATCGATGTTCGGGACGCCCATGCCAATGGTGGACAGTGGGGGATCTGGAACATCAGCGACCGCGACTGAGCGGCAGACCGACTAGGATACACACAACAAACAAACACAACGACATGACCAGCACCCTCTCCACTTACAACGGTTGGGCAACCTACGAGACCTGGAACGCTGCCCTGTGGATCGGAAACGATGAGTTTCTGTACAACACCGCCAAGGCATGTGTGGAGTTCTGCTCTGATGACGAGACCCCTTGGGATAAGTTCGTGCGCTGCATGACTGACGGGCAGATCGGTCGCCACCTCGTCAAGACTGGCGACGGCGTGGCATGGGATAGCGTCGCCATCGATGCCGATGAGATGAACGACATGATGGCAGACCTGTGATCGACGCCCTTACCAAACCCCGTTCCCCATCCTACCACAGGCAGACCATGTTCCGACTGATCATCCTGGCAGCGGTTGGCGTTCTCTTCTGGACCAGCACCCCTGCCCGTAATGTGACAGCAGACGCACTGTACACCATAGAGCAGGCAGTGCGCCCCTGACCCTGTAGACTAACCACATCAACACAGCACAGCATGACTAAGCGCCACCCCACCTGCTTCCGCCTTGCCTCTGACATCAGCACCCGCCAGACAGGATGGGTCAACAGCAACACCCTGCTAGGCACAGCACACAGCGCCGCTCTCATCGCTGGGGTCTATGCTGAGCACTTCCATGAGGAGGCAGTGGCAAAGATCCCCACCATCTGACCCATTCTCTACACTTACATCATGACCAGTAAGCAACTCACCAAACTAGCAAAAGCACAAGGTTGGGTTATGCATAGGCAAGGCGCTAAGCATATGATCTATCGCCACGAATCACTCACAAAACAAATCACAATCCCATATCAAGTTCGTGACTTCGTAGGCAAGCAGATTGCAAAGCAGTTGACAGTTTGTGCGTGACGAGTTAGTATACACAGGGGGCAGTTAATTTGCCCCCTTTTGTTATACCTAGGCGGGCCGAGCGAAAAGTTTGGGTCCTTCCTAACCTACAAAAGTATCCAGACGACCGATAAATATTTCTGAAAAGGTCGAAAATAAAAAAATTCGCCCAGAAAAAATCTCCACAAAAAGTTTATTATGGATTCCGAAATTACATACGCCCTACGAAAGATCAACGAGCGTATCGACGCCCTTGAAAGAAAATTCCAGGAACTGGAAATGGATCTGCGGTTCAGCAAGGACCCTGCAAACGATCCACTGAGTGACCTTCCAGGGCGAGGAAAACACACAACATTTGGTAAAATGATGGGATTATAATTATGTCAACACAGTATGATGCAAATTTCTATGAACAGATTCTAAACAACTTTGATGAATTCTGTGAACAATTTGAAGATGCTGCCGCTAAAAGATTTTCAGGTATAGATGATGACTCAAGAAAACCAATTGACGATGCAACAGTGCAACGAGTTACTCCAACAATTGTCAGAGAGATTGGAGAACTTGGAGAAGAAGGTAACAGCTTTAGAACACCCCCAGTTGATGTACAAACCCCCCCGCTCCCAGAATTACCTGACACTTTCTGAGGCACTGGACCAGTTACATCAGAAACTACATATTATGGGTAAGTACGTAAACTAATGTCAGACCTTCCAGTCTTTCGAGGTGGTATTGTAGACGGTAGTGCGATTGACAGTTTATCTGTCGAAAATCCCGAAGAGCCTGATCTAAAGTGGCCAGGACTCCCAATCCAAGGTCCTAAAAACTACCCATTAGAATGCACCACAATATGCACAGGTGCCACCGAGGAAGCGCCCGAAGGTTTCCCATTCTTGATTGTGGACCCTGCCAGTCCTCCCACCCCTGCACCAGGAGTCTGGAGCAAACCGTCTGTACCCCCGCCTTTGGTTAGAGTGGGAGTTGAAGGCGTTGTCAACTCAGAGGCAAGGGGTGTATACTTCGAAGGTACGTTGGTTCCTGTCAGTGGTGATGCGATTCGTGCCGTAACGGGCGAACCCAATCCTAGACCCTTGACAGGAGGAACTTTATATCCTACAATCATTATTGGTTCTAAAACATAACTATGGCACGAGCAAAAGTTGGTCTTTCTGGTAAGAAGGTTATTGAGTCTAAACCAAAGAAGACTCGTCAAGGTCAAGGACAACACACCCTGTATGCTGCTACCTCACGCAATAAGGCACGCAAGCGTTACAGAGGTCAGGGTAAGGGTTAAATAGTTCTGAGGCGCGGAACGCCGAAATCTCCGAAGTATTCTGTATAGAGGAAAATCGATGGGCAACTCACCAGTAGATAAAGGACAAGAATTTCTCGATGAGGGAATGACATTAATTACAGAAACAGATGCTGATAGGTATCTGAATCAGGCAGCAAGACAGCGCCGCGCCAAAAAGAAAGAGGAACTATACCCATTACCCGAAGACCGCCTAGAACGCCCCTGTGGCGGTGCTGGTGGGTTTGATGATTTTGTAGAGAGGTGGCATGAGTGACTATAAATAAGTAGTAATCTCCTACTTATGTTGTGGCAAAAACTCTGACACAATCCTTCAAGGATTTGAATCTTGGGTTTAAAAAACATCCTGTGACTGACGATGTAGTTGTCACTAAGGATGAAGCTGCTATTAAACAAGCGATTGTATCTCTACTACTAACAGATATAGGAGAGCGTCCATTCAGACCTAACTATGGGTCTGGATTGCGCTCTTTTTTATTTGAACCATTAGATTCTGCAACATCTGCAATGATCATGTCTTCAATTAGAGACACGATTACTAGGTTCGAACCTAGAATTCAAATTGTATCTTTGTCTAGTTCCGAGAATTTTGATTCTAATGGTTATGATGTGGAGATGACATTTACAATAATCGGAACTCAATTTTCACCTGTAACCGTAGGGTTCTTCCTAGAGCGTACACGATAATGCCATACACTCAGATTAGTAACTTAGAATTCAATGAAATAAAAACTGCACTCAAAGAGTACATGAGAGCGCAGTCAGATTTCACTGACTATGATTTTGAAGGTTCGGCATTAAGTCAACTTTTAGATGTACTTGCGTATAACACCTACTATACGGCATTTAACACCAATATGGTGGTCAATGAACTGTTCATTGATTCTGCCACCCTGAGGGACAATGTGGTGGCGCTGGCGAAGCAATTAGGATACACTCCCAAGTCTATTACTGCATCAACTGCAGTTGTTGATTTTAATATTTCATTTGTATCAAATCCACCTCCTTTTGTGACGCTAAAGAAAGGATCTGGATTTATTACAAATTACGATGACAGCGTTTATCAGTATATTGTTACTGAAGATACTAGATCTGAAGTTGCTGATAATGTTGCAACATTTAAAGATATTAAACTTACTGAGGGAACATTAGTTACAACTAGAACTACGGTTGATGGATCTCTCAAAAAGCAAAGATTTATCATTGATAATCCAAATGTTGACCTAAACACTTTAGTTATTAGAGTCTATCAATCTGCGAATTCTTCTGTCAGTGAAGAATTTAGACGCATTGATAATATTATGGATCCCTCTACAACAGGAAGAAGTGCAGTTTATTTTGTCAGTGAAATTGAAGATGAGCGTTATGAAGTAATTTTTGGCGATGGAACCCTAGGACGCCAACTAGAAGATGGTGAAGTTGTTGAGATGGACTATGTAAAGACAAATGGACCAGATGCTAATGGTGCAAAGTCTTTTCAGTTCAGTGGTGTTGTATTTGATAATGTAGGACCAATTAGTGTTCAGTTTCTTGTAAGTGGTCTCAAGACTGTATCTAAGTCTTCTGGTGGTGAAAATATCGAGAGTGTAGAGAAGATTAAGTATCTTGCGCCAAAATATTTTGCTTCTCAGAACAGAGCAGTGACTGGTAGCGACTATGAAGTTATTGCTAGAAATGTTTATCCTGCTATTAGTGACATCATTGTGTTTGGTGGAGAGGATCAGGTTCCTCCATCTTATGGCAAAGTTTTCTTAGCAATTAAACCATCAGATGCATCATTCCTTTCTGCTTTTACGAAAAGGGAAATTGAAACCGCATTGAAAGAATATAGTGTTGGATCTGTTAGACCTGTTTTGGTTGATCCATCTATTCTGTATGTTGAACTTGATTCTAAGATCTACTACGACACGAAAGCAACAAATTTACTTGCAACTGGAGTTGCATCTAAAGTATCAAATGCGATTACTGAGTATTTGAAAACTTCTGGAGTAGAAAAGTTCAATGGTAAGTTCAGATATTCTAAATTTACCAGTGTAATTGATGATGCAGACAAGGCAATCAGATCTAACCTAACTTCCATTACACTCAGAAAAGATTTTTATGCTCAGTTGAATTCCACAACTTATTATGAGATCTGTTATCAAAATGCATTTAAGGTTGATTGCGATACACCAGTTGTATCTTCTAGCGGATTTGTAACCCTAGAATATCCCACCTATACTACATATTTGGAAGATAGGGATGGCAAAATTGTCCTATATAGACTAGATGCACTGACTGGTGAAAAAGTTATCTTGAATGATTCTCTTGGTGATGTTGACTATGAAAAAGGTGAAATCAAACTATATGATTTGACTATTATTCAAGGAAGTTTTTCTGATAATCGCATTGAGTTGCGAGTTAAACCAGCGTCAAATGATGTTTCTGTTTTGAGAGAAGCATATCTTGATGTCGATGTAGCTAAGAGTAAATTCGTCGCATATAAAGAGTAGTAGATGCCTAAGACTGCTAACAAAATCTCTCTTTTAGTTGAGAGCCAGCTTCCAGCTTTTATTAGCGATGAGTATGAACTTTTTAGTAAGTTCATACAAAAATATTACGAGCAACTTGAATTGCAAGGTCAACCTATTGATGTTGCGAACAATCTTGCTGTATATCGTAATATTGATTTTTATGAGAGCAATATTTTACGTCAAGAAACACAGTTAGCAGAATTTGCACAAGACACAGACACTACTATCACTGTAGTTGATGCAACTCCATTTCCAGAGTCTGGTTATATTCAGATCAATGATGAGATCTGTTTTTACAAATCTAGAACAGACACACAATTCCTAGAAGTCAGCAGAGGTGTTAGTGGTAACACAACTCTAGGAGATTTGTATTCCGAATCTACTTTTGTTACTACTCAAGCAGCAGACCATGTAAATGGTTCTTCTGTTCTAAACATTAGCAATTTATTCCTATTTGCACTGGTAAAAAGTTTTGAGGCACAGTATCTGCCAGATTTTCCAGTTGCATATTTAAATGAAGGTGTAGACCAAAGAACTTTAATTAAGAATATTTCTGAGTTCTACAGATCGAAAGGAACAGCAAAATCTATTCAGTTTTTGTTTAACTGTCTAATTCCTGATACTTTTGTTCCAACAGTATCATACCCAAGAGAACATACTCTTAAGTCATCAGAATCTACCTGGGTAAACAACTATTCATTAAAAGTCAGTGTTTTATCTGGCAACCCAGAATCATTTATTGGTAAAAAAATTATTCAGAATGTACAAGGCAACTATGCTTCTGCAGTAGTTGACAATGTTTTATATTCTGGCATCTATGATGGAATTGATCTTTATGAGTTGATTCTTGCAGAAGAAACTGTTAACGGTACATTCATAACATCTTCTAAAACAAAACTTACTGAAGATTTTAATAGTGGAGACATTGTAAATGTATTTTCTACTGTAGGTTGGGAAGAGACTGGTAAGTTTTACATCGAGAATGAAATTTTCACTTTCGAAGAAAAAAATGTCAATCAATTCAAAATCAAGACAAGATCTGGAAGTGCTACTTATGCTGCAGGTAGTCTTGTCTACGATGCTGCAGAAGTCACTGTAGATGGGAGTTCTATTTTAATTCTTGGTGTTTTGTATTCTGCAAGTGTAGAAGATGGACAACCATATGCAGTTGCTGGTGAAAAATTAGAAATCTCAAATCCTGGTTTTGTAACTACAGACCCTAAGATTGTTGATTTCCAAAACAATTTGAGATGGAAACTATCCAACTCTAAAGTTTCTGGTCTTCCAACTTTAAATGCTGAGATCTCTGCAATTTTTGAAGATAGCAATGATTATTATATTGCATCTTCTGGATTCCCAGCACATACATTTAGTCTAGATGTTCCAGTAAGAGATCAGCGTCAACTAAGAATACTACCTAAAGTATCATCCGTAACCACAGAGGTTTATAAGACAAATAACAGAGATATTGGCATCTTTGTTAATGGTATCGTTGCTATGAGTGCAAAAGATACTGATAAAGTATATAACGGACCTATTGAAAAAATTGTTGTTGTAAATAGAGGTTCTGGATATGCTAGACAACCTTTTGTTCTGATTGATGGTGTTTCTGGTCTTGCTAGAGCACAAATGGCAGGACAAGTTGTTGAATCTATTATTATAGATAATCCTGGCAATTATAATGTAACTCCAGATATTGAAATTGTTTCTGGTAGAAATGCTGAAGTTACTCCCATCATTACAAATGGTCAGATTACTAGTTTAGTTGTTGCAAATCCTGGTGAGTTTTATTCTTCTCCTCCAGTAATCAGAATTACTGATTTGGCAGGAAAGGGCAGATTTGCTGATTATACTGCTGTTGTTTCTCCTGCGGGACAACTGGTTGATTTTGTTCAAATCAATCCTGGTAGTGGTTATACAATAGAAAACATTAGGATTGATGTAATTCCTGTTGGAAGTGGTGCTATTGCTGAGGCACAAGTAAAATCTTGGACATTTAACAGTTACAAAAAATATCAGTCAAAGTTAGATTCTAATAATGGTTATGCCATTCAGAACAAAGATTTATCTAAAGATTATGGATATGCATACTATGCATCACCAACATCTTTGCGCCAGAATGATACTGGTTTAAATCATTCCCCAATTCTTGGATTTGCATATGATGGTTATCCAATCTATGGTGCATATGGACATTCAAATCCATTAGATCCCAATAGCTCTATTACTCGAATGACTTCGAGTTATTCTAGAAATATTACCAGACCAAATGGTCCTCTTACTACAACATATGCATTAGGAACTTTCTTTGAAGATTATACCTATGTTCATAAGAGTGGATCACTAGATCAAAACAATGGTAGATTCTGTGTTACTCCAGACTATCCAAACGGAACTTATGCATATTTTATCACTATTGATTCTAATGGTGTCCCAGCGTTCCCATATATTCTAGGAGATAACTATTACGGAATTCCTAGAGATTCTAACTACAATCAAGTATTGACACATGCAGATCTTCCAAAGAATGCAGTTAGACTAAGAACATCGGATATTGATGCAAATGGTGATTTGTCTATTGCTGTAATTGATGAAATTACTAGAGGATCTCTATCCAGTGCAGAAGCAGTTCGTAGTGTCAGAAATTTCTCAGTTGGTTCTGAAGTTATTATTGATAATCAGTCAACCAGTGGATCTGGAGCAACCGCAGAGGTTTCTTCTGTCAAAGGTAAGCAAGTTGTCTCAATTGAGTCTCAAATTACAAAAGCTTTACTGATTGATCTTTCCACAACAGCATATTTGTTTGATGGTGATACAATCACCCAAGATGTGACTGGTGCAACAGGTGAGATTGTTGGTGATGTATTTTCTGGTACTCAGGTAGCATTAAGAAATGTCACTGGAACATTTTCCAATGGAGATACTTTATCTTCTAGTACAACTGTACTAAATTTAATTCTTGATCAGGACGCATCATATACTATTGGTTCTACTCTATTTTTGACAGATGGTTTAACTTCTGTCATTGCAGAAGGTGAGGTACTAGAGTCAACATCTTCTAAGAATACAGTAAAAGTAAAACTACTATCTGGTTCTTTTGCTCTAACAGATGGATATTTCCTCAGAAGTTCCAATCTTCTTGACACAACAGGTGCTGTGTTGTTCCAGGTTGGTTCTTTGAGCGAAGATTTGGTAATTTTTACCATCAATCAAAATGTCGCTATTTTGAAAACAGATGCTGATCATGGTGTTGGTATTGGAGACATGATCAATGTCGATATCAATCCAAGTGATACAACAACTACTACACAGTATTATGTAAGAAGTAGAATATACCAAAAAATTAAGTTTGACATCCCAGTTGTTGCAACGGTTCTCAACGATACTGGAATTGGAAGAATTGACATTCTTAATGGCGGACTAGATTACACAGCAGGTACATATCCAGATATCGCTTTGCTTGGAGGATCTGGATCCAATGCAAAAGCAACAATTACAGTTTCTTCTAGTGGCGTAGTAAATTCTGTTGTTATTACTGATAAAGGATCTGGATATACAAAATTTGACAATCTAACAATTGGTGACACTGCTCTTGGAAAAACTGATGTAACTACACCAAAATTACAAATATCTGTTGATCATGTCGGTTTGTCTCTAAATGAGACTAAGGTAAATGTGCTTGATGCAAATGGTTTGACTGATGGTGACAACATTAAGATTGGCAATGAAATTATGTTCATTGTCAATAAAACAAACAATGTCTTAACTGTTCTCAGAGGACAAGATAATACAATTGCACTAGATCACTTTAACAATGCGGTTGTACAGCAATATGGTCCTGGTTTTAGTTTACCAGTAGGATTTGCTATTGGTGCTAGTGTAAATGACCCAGTAATTGAAGAATACAACCCTGTAACTCAAGACGCAGAGGTTGTCTTTGGTTATGATCAAACTCTTAGCACGATTAACGCTATTTCCCTAAGCACAGTATTTTTTGATCAAAGTGTTGATAGAAAACTAGTAAAAATCAAAGAGATTGAAGATCCGATTCAAGTATTTGAATTTTCAGAAGATAATTCTTCTTTCACTAGAAATCCAGTAATTGACATCAAAAACTTTTATAAGTATTCATTCGATGTTTCCCACTCATCGATGAATGGAAAACAGTTTGATATTTCTCCAAGTATCAACTATAACATTGTAACCCCAGAAAAAATTGATTCTGGATCTATTGTTGATATCAAACTAGGATTTGGTTCTAGAACTACACAAAATAATTATCAAGAGAAACAATCTCTGAAGTATTCGAAGTATTACTACTTTGACAAAAATGGTTTTGCTAGATCAGAAACGGGATACTTCAATGTTGTTTCTGATCCACTACAAGGTAACAAAACTGCTTTGTATGTGACACAAAGATCAATTGTCTATAATACTGGCATTAAAGCATCTCATGATGGAACAGGTGACATCAAATACACATCGATGTCAAAATTCTCTATTGGAGAAATTGATACTGTTTCCATTATTAATAGTGGAAATGAATATAGAAAACTTCCGATCGTCTCTGGTGTTGTTCCAACAACATCATATAAAGCAGAAGCTATTGCAGAAATTACTGATGGATCTGTTACTGGTGTTACCCTAACAAGGAATGGATCGAATTATTCAAAACCAAAAGCAATCATTGATGGCAATGCATTATTGGATGTTGTTTTAGATCAAGGAAAAATCACAGGAATTTTAATTACTAATCCTGGAAGTAAATATACAGCAGTCCCAACAATAAAAATTGTAGAGACTGATCTGGAAGTATATCTGTCTGGTGAAGATATTGGTGTTCCCAGAAATGTAAGAATCATTAATAATGGTGGATCTTATCATAATGATAATACACTGAGTTCTACATTCAGATCAAATTACATTTTCAAAGTATCCAATTTTATTCCAAATGCATTTGGAATTGGAGAAACTATCATTCAAACAAATAATGGTGTAGAAACGGCAAGAGCAAAAGTTGTTTCATGGAGAACAGGATCAAATATTTTGATCGTAAAAGATGTTCAAGGATTGTTCCGTGAAAAAATCGAAATTTTAGGTATTTCTAGACGCAACACATGTGTACTGCAGTCTATTGCATATACTAAATTTAATCCTTTAATTAAGACATATTTTGATAATATCGGATCCTTCCAAGATGACCAAGGAATTATTGGTTCTTCTAACCAGAGACTAACAGATTCTTATTATTATCAAGATTATTCCTATGTGGTAAAGTCTACGACATCAATTAACTCATGGAGAGAGTTGATTAAGAAGACTACCCACCCTGCTGGATTCAAACTGTTTGGAGAAGTTTTGATTGAGTCGGATACTCAAGTGCCAATGTCTCCAAATACAAAGACAGTCAACACAAGTATTGTACAACTTTGGGATCCAAACAAAAATAAGATCACTGTTGTTAGCACCAAAAAACATGTTACAACTTCTATTATAAAAACAGAGCAACTAAAAGTTGAAAGAGGTGTTGGATCGATCGGACTGGAAACTTTCAACACTACAGAAATTAGAGCAAAGCAACTATATCTTAATGATCAATTTGATGGTGCATTTACAAATAAGGGAAATCTTGAAGGAAAGACAACCTTTACTTTAGTTGATTCCGATGGTGCAACTATAACTCCATATAATGATCAATCATTAACTATTACTCTTGATGGTATTATCCAAGAACCAGGAAGAGCATATTCTGTAAAAGGAAACAAAATTACATTCTCTGCTCCTCCATTAGGTCCAAGTGTAAAAGATGGACAAAATGTTCCTGGAGTTCTATTCCACTGCAGATTGTTTGAATTTAAGACAGATTCTCTAAATGATCGTTATCTGAAGAAAATCAGAAATATTTTCCAAAGATCTGGAACATGGATTGATGCTGCTAACCAATTGGCAATGAACAAAGCATTTATTCAATCTGAAACTCTTGGTTACATTCAAGACAAATATCCAAATCTTACATGGAATACATTAAGCACTAAGTGCTATAGAGACATTGGATTAGTTATTGAGGCATTAGAACATGATTTGAGATTTGGTGGTAATGGTAAAACAATCGCCGCGGCCGAGTCTTACTTTAATAATGATGTTCTATCTTATATTGATGGTGAATTAGCACCAACTATTGAAGCATATTCATACGCTACTCGTCTATGCAAAATAGCAATGAGAAATTGGGATTTTGTTGATAGACAAGTTTCATGGACTCCTGGTACTAATGAGGTTACCGTAAGCAATTCAGATAATATTGCTATTGGTATGAAAGTAAGTGCTGGTAGAGCATTCCAGGAAAATACCATTGTAACAGAAATTGTAGATGGTAGAACTATTAAAGTAAGTACCACTGCTATTGATGTAGTCGGATCTTTAACGCAAATCACACAAAACACCAATGTGCTTTCTGGAAATTCGAATCCAATTCTTCAAATTGCTCCAGGAATATATTTGCAAATTGAGACAGGTGAAACTTATTTTGCAGCACTTCCAAACACTGGTGTCAATACCAGTGATAATGCTCAGATGACATTTATTATGAGTGGATTGAATACTGGTACATTCTATGATGCATCCACTCTTATTGAAGCAAACAAAGTAAACATTCAAAGAGAAGCAGCACACAGAATCTATGATAGGTTCCCCAATTTCACATATCCTGGTGTTCCAGAAGAAGCATATAGATTTAAAGATTCTAGAAGATTAATCTACGAAAACTTACAAGACATTGTAAATCAAACCATTGCTGAATTAGATAGCAAGTATGGTTCTAACTATGCTACTGAAAAGTGTGCTAGAGACCTGAGAATTGTTCTTGCAGCAGTTGCTGAAGATACTGGTAGAGGAGGAAACTCTGCTACTATTGCTGCTACAAACAAATACTTCACAGATCATGATGCTTTAGATGGAGAAAGAACTGAATCGATTTACGGTTTCAATTTTGCAAGAGATCTTTGCATTGAAGCAATTAATAACAGAGGTACAGTACAAGATAATAATATTATCCTTGTTTCCGAATGTACCAATGTAAATTCAGCAATTACAACATTATTTGGCATTCTCACCGATGCATTACAGAATAATGCTGCTCCAACTACTCAGGTCAATACTGGTATTGAATCTTGGGTTAGAGCGGAAGATTTCTGTTTCAGAGATACTGGCATTTTAGTCGATGCAGTAGTTTATTCTTTGAGATGGGGTGGAAATCAAAAGGTCATTGAATTTGCTAATGCATACTTTAATAACTATAAACTAAATCATGTTAAGAATGAGTTAAATGAAACTGTATATGCATACAATGTTGCTCGTGATTTAATGATTCTTGCAATGAGAAATGAAATTGCTGGTTCTACGATCATTGCTCCCGTAAAAGATCCTCTTGTTAGAATTGATACCGCAATTCCTTATTGTGCTGAAGTTGAAAGTGCTATTACTAATTATGCCTCTATTGTTGAATCCATTCTAGAAGGTGGTCCAAACAGAATTGATGTTACACCAGAAAATCAAAATCCAACTGGATACTGGACATCACTGTCAACTTATACAAATAAAAACATCTTACCAGATCCATTGCTGGTCAATGGAACACTAAGTGAGTGCGAAGAAGTCGCTTCAGCACTAGATTCTTTGTATAGCAATTTGCAACAAACGCTAATCACTGGTCCTGGTTCTGTTGAAGTATCAAACCCAGATTATGTTGACAATGAAAACACAGTGTTTGATTTGTATTATGAAGATGGTTCTGCAGTTGTTACAGATAAAGATGAAAACCTGTTCATTTCACTAAGTGGTATTTTGCAGCATGATGGTGCATATTATATTGATAAAACAACTACACCAAACAAAATTGTTTTTGACGGAGCTCCAATCTGGAACCAAAGTGAGAATACTAAGACTGTGCAAGAACCACTTGCAGTCGAAAATATTGCTATTCATAGCGTAGGAAACTACATTAGATGTAAGTTAGATACTTCTGGAATTTTAGATGGTTCTGCTGGTCCTTTCATTATTCTTAGAAAAGATAATGATGAAGTGCAGAATGTTGATGATGCTAATTATATGTTTGTCTTTGTTGATGGTATTTTACAAAGAACGGACTCTTATAGCATTAATGGACCTGCTTTGAGATTTACAAAAGCTATAAATGATCAAAACAATGTTGAATTAATTTTGCTATATGGAAGAGAACTGGATCAGACGATTACTCTTCATGATTTTGAGTTTAATACCTATTTGAACCGTCTCACCCTGACCATTTCCGATACTGCTCCAAATACATTTGTTTCTTTATTTACTTGGTTTAACAATAACTATGATAAAGAGACATTTGTATATCAAAAAGATGGTTCTATCAAACACATGATTGGTAAGATCAAGAGAATTGAAAGAACATCTGATAGGTCTGTCACATTAACAGTTGCTGGACAAAACCCTGTATTCAATGGATCTGAGTCTGTCTTCTTCTCAACTGATTATGTAATGTATAATGACGAGATTCAATTAAGCAATTTGTCATCCACCCTTAATTACCAATTGGATGAATTTGGAAATAGAAGAATGCAGAGAGACTCTTCTGCATGGTTGTATGACAGCGTAAAGGCAGATGAATCGTTCTATGTTCAAAGAAACTTACTATCAAATTTAAATGCTGGTGATCGCATCAAAATTGATGGTGAAAAAGATTTCAGACAGATTAAAAAACTTCCACAGTATGTAAATCCAAAAGACTACAGATCTGGTTATGAAGTTACATCTTCTTACTATGGTTCTGTGACTACAACTAATTACAATGGAAGCACTAGAGGAGTTGGACTAAGTGCTGTTGCTGTTATGGAAACAGACATCAATGGCAATTTGACTGGTAGAGTTTCTGGGGTTGAATGGAATAGAAAAGATCTTCAACTATATTATGACCAGGGCATTATTCAACCAACAACAGCATATGGATATGATACAGCACCAGTTTTACATTTTCTCCCTGTAAATCAGCAGGGTGGTGGTGCAAAAGCAAAGGTTATTGTATCTAAAGGACAAATTATTGATATTGTTCTTGTAGACCAAGGTGAAGGTTATACAGAAGCTCCAAAAATTATTGTCAGCAGAAAGTATGATCTAATTAAAGGAAATTCCAGAAAAGTTGACTCTTTTGTAACACTAGGTTTTGCAAATCAAGTTACTAAAAAATCTCCAGTAAATATCTCATTTGTTGCAGAATTTTATACTGGCATTGAATCTCTATCAGCATTTGCTGCTCAGATTACTGTTCCATCAAATTCTCCTAAAGTAACTTTACATATTGAGAAGGATGTTGAGTTTAGATCTACCTTCCAAGTTTCTAAACAGGTTACAGTATTCAATCCAACATCAATCGGAACATCTCCAGTTCCAACAACAATATCTGCTGGAAGTGATGCACACATTCGTTACTTCAACATTGATAGATCTATTGAGTCTCAACCAGTTCTCACTCCGATTGTGGAGAAAGTTCTTGCTGTAGAGACTGGTATCCTAGACACTACAAATCCAATTAACCGCGTCAGAACTTATTCTTCTGGTATTGCTGGTGCTGCAATTCCTCAGTGGAGACCATTCCAAGATACTGGAAACATTCTATCTACTGGTGGTCAACCTATCACTGGTTATACAATTGAAGAGTTAGGTCAGTATGGATTTACTATTGAAGATTTTAGTAACGCTACTGGACACTTTATTAATGGTGTTAAGTGGAATCTGGCAAGTCCTAGCATCAACAACTACCTAGTTGAGATGCAAACATCTCCACTCCCAGCACAGGGTGATTTTACTCCTGTTTTGTTGGATCAGTCTGTAGTTTCCTCTTCTGGATATCCAGATCCTACTCCAGATGGATACTATGTCATTAGCAATGGAGTCATTTACATCTATGTTTCTGTTCCAGGTGGCGTTACAAATATCAATGATTTCCGTGCCAGTATGACTGGATCAGACATTTGGGTTGAATGGGGATTTGGTCATTATATTGGTGGAAGATATAATGATGGTGGTTTAACTGGATTTGCAACATCTCCATATGAGCAGAGAATTTCTGCAGGTCAATTTGACTTGTTTAATGATGGATCTCAGGCAGGAATTGTTTTAATTCCTAATGAATCTTTGCCTGATGGAATCGGTAAATTTAGAAAAATTGGTAACTATGACACGACTTTTATTCAATCTGGAGAAGTCATCTATTGCGAAACATCTAAATTACCTGCATCAGGAACAATCCTTATCGGAAGAGAACAGATTAGCTATACGAGTAAGCTATCTGATCGTTTACTGAATTGTACACGAGGAGTCAATAACACTCCAATCGAGGTACACACTGTTGGGGCACTAATCAGATTGCTCCCATAAATAAATATAAATAACTCGGATTCAGCGTTACTATACAGAGACCAGTGCTATGGCAGCTATCATTTCGGAAAAGTTTAGAATTTTCAATGCGAAGCAATTCCTAGAATCCTTAAGCGAAGGCGCTAACGATGCAGATGCTGCTCGTACAAGGATGTATTTCTTCGTTGGAAGATCTGCAAGGTGGGACGCCTATGTGGAAATTTTCAATATCAATGGATCATTTAGTTCTGGAGAAACTGTCTCTGGTGGCGGTTGGTCCGCAACCGTTGCAGAAGTAAACGAGAATAGTCTTCTAGTTACCAATGTTCTTCCAACTGCAACAACTACTCCTGCATTTGGCACAACAATCACTGGTGCTACATCTAGTGCAACTGCTAAGTCTGGTGCATATAGATACGCTACAGAAGAAGCACCACCAACACCTATTGATAACTATTCCGAGAAACTAGCAATTTATAATGAACTGATTGCTGCCAAGAGAATCACTGCTCCATTTGCAAGACTAGTTGTACCCCGTTACAACTGGAATTTGACTCTGAATCCAAAGTTTGATATGTATCGTCCAAACTATGCACCAACTCCACAAGGTGGTGGTGCTATTGGTAAGGACACTGCAACTGGTCAATCTAGTCTTTCTGAAGGTAAGTTCTATGTAATGAACCAACAGTATGAAGTTTTCAAGTGTCTCTACAATGGTGAGAGTGCTGCAAATCCAACTGGTCAGAATGCTACTTACGAACCAAAGTCACAACCATCTACTGGTCAGGGTTCGTTTGCAAATGGCATCTATACTGAACCTGCTGGATCTGCAGGATATATTTGGAAGCATATGTTCACCATTCCTACTGGTGATGTTCTAGCATTCCTCTCCACAGACTTTATGCCTATTGTTGAGTCTACAGAACTCAGCAGAACACAAGTCGAAGCACTTGCTGTTGATGGTGCTATCCATGTTGCTGTTATCAAGAATGCAGGTGCTGGTCTACCTGCCTCTACAACCCTTTACACTGGTGTTAAGGGCGACGGTAGCGGAGGAGTTGTAAAACTCACCACAGACGCTTCTGGTAGCGTTACAAGCGCAACAATGCAAGCGGTTGGTTCTGGTTATACATACGGCAACCTGACCCTAGTAACTGGTCAAGTATTTACTGATTCTGGTTTGACTGCAGCTGCAGGTGCTTTTAGTGGTACTGCTGCTATCGAACTTGTTATTTCTCCACGCGGTGGACATGGTTCTGATGCTGAGAACGAAATGTTTGCTAAGAGAATCATGACCAATATTCGCCTCACCTATGATGAAGGTTCTGGCGACTTCCCAGTTGACAATGATTTCCGTCGCATCGGTATCATTCAAGACCCATACAATTATGGTACTACAGATTTTGCTGATTCTGCAACTCTGCGTGGTACTTCTGCAATTGTTATCACTGGAGCAACTTCTGATTACACAGTAGACGAAGATATTTTCCAAGCAGTATCTGGTGGTACTGCATACGGTAAGGTAGTTTCCTGGGATTCTTCTACTGGCGTACTTAAGTATTATCAATCCCCAGATCTACACACCGACTCTGGTGTTGTTAGAGCATTTGAATCTAATGGTTCAAACGCAATCGTTGGAGCATCTTCCACGACATCTGGAAATGTAGATATTGCAGAGAACGGCACTGTGTCTGATATTGCATTCACAGGTGGTCTTGCACTCCCAGAGATTGAACCAAACTCGGGAGAAATCGTATACATAGAGAATAGAAGACAGATTACAAGAGCTGCTGACCAAATTGAGGACATCAAGCTGGTAATCGAGTTCTAATTACGAACACCCTAGAGACTGGTTGAGATGCCTCAAAAGACTAATCTAAACGTAGCACCATACTACGACGATTTTGATACTGATAAAAATTTTTATAAGGTTCTTTTCCGTCCTGGGTACGCTGTCCAGGGAAGAGAGCTTACTCAACTTCAGTCGTTGTTACAGAACCAAATTGAACAATTTGGTAAGTACGCATTTAAGCAAGGCGAATTAGTAATTCCTGGTGAGGTTGGTTTTAATACCAAACTTCCATTTGTAAAACTGTCTTCCGTATCTGAAATTCCTGTTAACCAGGATGGTCAGATTGTATACAAAAAATATGACATAACTCAACTGATTGGCAGAAAAGTTAGAGGTCTAACTTCTGGTGTAATCGCAAGTGTTATCTCTTCTGAAATTGCTAATGATAATGAGTCCGATGTCCTGTTTGTAAATTATACAAACAGTGGTGATGCTGGAAATGAAGACACCTTTAGACAAGGTGAAACTCTAGAGGTAGTGGATGGTGTTAATACTCCATTGATGGTTGTTGGAACCGATGGTAGCGTCCTCCCAACATCTATTTCAGTAACCAATCCAGACACAGGTGAAGTATCTAATTTAGATAGTCCTGCAATGGGATATGCTTCTGCTGTAAAAGTGGAAGAAGGCATTTATTTTGTAAATGGGTATTTTGTTAGAAACAGTGCTCAATTATTAATCATTAATAAGTATTATAATAAACCATCTACAAAAGTTGGATTTAAAATTGAAGAGAAGATTGTAACTCCAGAAGAAGACTCTTCTCTGTACGATAATTCAATTGGTTCTTCTAACTATTCTGCACCTGGCGCACATAGGTTGAGCATTAATCTCAATCTAATTTCTTACAGCTTAGATGAAAAGACTGATAATAATTTTATTAAAATTCTATCCATCAAAAATGGATCGATTCAGTCTCAAGTGTCTCAAACTGATTACAATCTGTTAGAGCAAACCCTAGCAAGAAGAACTTATGACGAATCTGGTGATTATGTTGTTGATAATTTTTCTCTTGATGTAAGAGAATACTATCAGAAAAATGGAAACCTTGGTGTTTATCCTCTTGATTCAGACGGCACTGTTAATGGTTATAGTGAATCCGATGCATCTGATAGATTAGTTGCTAGCATTGGTCCTGGCAAAGCATATGTAAAAGGATACGAGATTGTTAATAAAGAAACAAAATACATAGAGGTCAATAAAGCAAGAGAGACTCTTGATAGAGAAGACATTAGAATCAAGACTAAAGGACTTCCAACTTATAGTATTACAAACACATATAATAGTGTACCTCTCAATGCAGAAGGAAGTGAACTAACAGCATATCCAGATGTATATCTTTCTGCTGCATTCAACGATGGATCTCTTGGTCTGAATAACACCGAAGCATCAAATGCAGTCAAACAGACTCTTTCTAGAAGAGGTACATTCTTTGATATCAACCAAGGTATCAAAACAATCTATCTTGCGATTGAGAACAACTATGCAACTACTGTTGCTGGTTTGACTGGAGACAACTTTGTTTCTGAGATTGGCACCCTGTGGTTTGTACAAGCAAGAAACACTGATGAGACTCCATCTGTTGTAAACACAGTATCTGTAATCTCATTTGCTAGAGTTCCTAGAATTGAGATTAATAGTGACCCAACAGTCACATTCCTAGAACTTACAATCACTGCCCAGAAAGATTATCTGGACAACTTCATGATTGAATACGATGAAGGTGATGCAAACAAAAAGAGATATCTCTATTATTCCAAGTCTGATGCACAGACTCAGGGATCCATTCCATTTGGAACAATTGTAGATTATAACGAAACGATCACTCCTGTTATTGGTATTGCAAAACCAAGCAACTTTACTCTTCTCGAAAAAGGATCTGGTTTTAATATTGATACTGATGTAGTTGCTTCCAAAGGAAGACTTGCTAATGGCGATCCAACCTATAACACCACATTTAGTCTCTCCTATTTTGATCCATCATTCTTTACAAAAATTCTACTAGATGAACCAATTACTGCTGCAGGAAGTTTTGCTCCTGGTCAGTATGTGTATGGATTAACATCTGGAGCTTTTGGTGTTGTTGAAGGGACATCAACTGGCGTATACACTTCAAATAAAACTCTTATGGTTAAGAGTATATTTGGAAATTTTGCAAGTGGAGAAGTCATTGTTGACGAAAATGGAAACTCTATCAGAATTGCAAAAGACAATACAATTTCACACTTCATTGCAAATGATAGAGGTGCTAATTATGTTTCTGGAACAACACTAAGAATTGATGGTGTTGTCTACGATTCATCTAAGATCTCTATTGGAATTGATGGATCTGGCGGAATCTTTAAGATCAACATTGTCAATAGATCTGCAGTATCTGTAGAATATTCTAAACCACCCCTTGTAGAAGTTATTCAAGGTGCTGGTGGCGGAACTCCATCTGGAGCAGTAATTACACCAGTTTTGGTTAGAGGTGCTGTTACAACTTACACTCCACAGAATGTCAAATCTTTTTACTGTGAATTTGGATCTGGAAACTCTAATGTTTTCACTTCTGATATTGAGATCAACCGTGAAAAGTATGCTGACATTATCTCTGTAACAGACTTTACATTTACTGGTTACAAAGGAAGAAAATATATTGAGTGTACTGGTTTTGGTGGCAATGCTACAACATATTTGCAGCATGGAGATCTAGTTCAGTTTACTGATGATAGCGGTGAACTTGTTAGAGCTATCGTTCAACAAGCAACTGTTCCTGCTGGAGTCAACAAATCTAGAATTTATTTTGACAGATCTCTGCCAGAAAATATTACTAATGCAACCGTAGTTAGAGTTAGACCACTCATTACTAATTTTAACCAAGGATCTCTCCTTTATAAAACAGGATCCTCCCAGGTAAGTTCGATTGTAGCAAGTAGTGAAGATTCTAAGATTAAGTATTATTTAAGAAGAGACTTTGTTTCTACTGGTGCTGGTGGCGAAGGAAAAATTACATTTGCTGCTCAACTTCCATTTGGAACACAAAGATTTGTTTCATTTAGTGAAAGCAATTTTGTTGTTACTGTTTTGAATGCAGGAGATGCACCAAATATTGTTGATGGGGATATTGTATACATCACCCAAAGCAATGTAGAAATTAAAGCATCTACTGATGCTGCCAGTGGATTGACTTCTGGTAGTGTAAAACTGAGTCTGCCAGCAGATTACTTTGGTAATATTCCTATTGGCGGCACATATCCAACATTAAAATTAACTGCTACTCTTGAAGTTTCTAAGGCAAAACCAAGACTCAAGACATCAAATGTCAATAAGAGAATTGTCATTGAATCTACTGGAGATAGAGTTATCCCATTCAGAGGTAGAGATTATGACACAGAATCTCTGAATGTTTATAGTTATTCTGATGCATATAAATTAAGATATGTTTACGAAGGTTCTCCAACAGAACCTCCTACTGTAGATAGAAATGGAAATCTAGTTAATGGTGTTGACATCACAAACAGATTTACATTTGACGACGGTCAAAGAGATACCATCTATGACATCTCCAGGATTGTAATCAAACCAGGATACGAACCACCAACAGGTCAACTAGTAATTGCATTTGATTATTTCGACCATACTGCTGGTGATTTCTGTACGGTTGATTCATATCTACATGAAGCTGGTGTTGGCAGTGACGAAATTCCTTTCTTCAACTCACCAACACTTGGTAAAGTTTCTCTGAAAGATGTTCTTGATTTTAGACCAAAAATTGATAATGATGCAATCATTAGTGGTTTCCAAAACAAGTCTATTCTTTCTGCACCAAATAACAGATCTTACACTGGAACTGGTGGTGTTGTAGCGAGCACACCTGCTCCAGATAAAGGTCTTGAATATACATTCTCATTTACTCAAACGCAATATCTTGATCGTATTGATGGTGTATTCCTCAATAAGAAAGGTCAATTTATTGTCAAGGAAGGAAACTCGTCCCTAAACCCATCCAAACCAGATCCTATCAGTGACGCTATTGCTCTGTACTATATGTACATTCCAGCGTTTACTCAGACAAGTAAGGATGTAAGAATCACCACTGTCGATAATCGTCGCTACACAATGCGCGATATCGGTAAACTAGAAAAGCGTATTGAGCGTCTAGAGTATTACACAACTCTGAGCATTCTAGAGCAGCAAGCTCTAAACATGCAGGTTGTCGATCCATCTGGATTTAACAGATTCAAGAGTGGTTTCATTGTAGACAATTTTGAGTCTCATAAGATTGGATCTCTCAGATCTCTAGATTACAAGTGCGCTATCGATACACAGCAATCGGTTTTGCGTCCACAGTCTAGAGAAGATTCTTTCCTACTAAAAGAAATCAATACAAGAAACGATCAACGATCTGTTGCTGGTTATCAAAGAACTGGTGATGTAGTAACTCTGCCATATACACAACTAGAGTTACTTGGAAATAACTTTGCAACTAAGACACTCAATCCAAACCCATTTGTTGTTCTTCAGTATGTTGGTGATTCATTTATTGGACCTGCTGTAGATACATGGTATGACACTTCTGTTGCTCCTCTAGTAACTGACAACAATACCAATCTATATTCCATCTTCCTTGCAAAAGAAGAGCTACAAGATGCATTCTCCAGTTTGCACAACTCCTACCAAATTAACTGGATGGGTGCAAACCAATCGTTCTTCAACATTGGTTCTTTTGCAGAGGTTAATTCAATTGTTTCCGATTCTTCGGTTACATCTGCTTCTGTTGGAAGTTCTTCGAACATTAGTCCACAAAACAATGAAATTGGCAAAGGACTGACAACTAAAGGTGTAGGATCTAATGTTGTTGCAACATCATTGTCTTTCTTTGCTAGAAGTATCCCTGTTAAGTTTGTTATCAATAGACTGAAGCCAAATACTAGAGTTTATGTCTTCATGGAAGGAAGAGATATTTCTAGGTGGGTAAATCCAGACCTTAAATATACTGGCATTGCAGGAAACTCACTATCTGCATTCAATGGCACAGTAACTACAGATAATAATGGTAATGCTAGTGGCATTATCCTTGTTCCTGCTGGACAACCACCAAGAGAGAACGCAATCTGGACTGGAAATGTTGATACAGTATCTTATGACACAGATGCTAGTGAAATCAGATTCACAACTGGAGTGAAGACTATCAGATTTACATCCAGTGCATCCGATGCTTCTAAGGAAGAAGTTGAAACTTTTGCAGAAGTTAAGTTCTATGCAACGGGAGCACTTCCAGAAAATCCATCTTCTATCGTTTCTACAAAACCTGCATTCTTTAAAGCAAATGAAGGAACACAAATTGTAGATAGCAACACAGATAATCCAATCAAACCAAATCCATTTGCACAAACATTTAAGGTAGAAAATTTTGATGGTGGTGTATTTGTAACTAGTGTAGATCTATTCTTTAATAAAAAATCTGAAAATGTTCCCATCAGAGTATATCTAACTGATGTTGTAAGTGGAAAACCAGGAAAGAATATCATCCCAGGAACACAAAAAGTTCTAACACCCGAAACATTCCTAAAAGTTGTTGCTAGCGATACCTTGACGGTTGTTCGTGGTGAATTGGTAACTGGTGCTAAATCTAATGGTTCTGGAGCAATTTCTAAATTAATTGATAAAAACAATATTGAAGTTACTCCAAGTACAACTGGAGTATTCACTCTTGCAAACGACCAAGTATATACTCTTGTCCTTTCAAACAACAACGGTACATCTTTCGTTCAAGATGAGCAACTTTCTGTAACTACTATTACAGAAACTAACAATTCTAATAATACTCAACTATCTCTAAGAATTGCAAAAGATTCTGGTAGAGTAACTGGATTAAAAGTTAAGAACACAGGTAGCAACTACGATTCTGCAATCATCACTATTGAAAGTCCACAACTTCCTGGTGGTGGTAATGCTACGGCAACTGTCAGAGTATCCAATGGTAAAGTTTATCACACTGAAATTAATCTTCAAGGATCTGGATACACAGAACCCCCTGCTATTGTTTTGAGAGGCACAGGTTCTGGCAATGCAGGAGCATTGATTGAATCTGAGATTACTATTGACACACCTGCTGTCAGAATGGGTATTGCTATTGACGAAGAAGGACAAACTCAGTCCATCACACCAACTAACTTTAAGTTTGATAATCCAGTATATCTGGAAAATGATACTGAATATGCATTGGCTATCGAAACAGATTCGATTGAATATGAAATTTGGGGATCTAGACTTGGCGAAGTTGAGATTGCAACTAGTCAGATTGTTACTACACAACCACTACTTGGATCTTTATTTAAGTCTCAAAACTCTGATTCTTGGACTGAAGATCTGTTTGAGGATATTAAGTTTAGATTACACAGAGCAGAGTTTGATACATCCAGAACAGCAAGTTT
>Ga0129351_1000135_pt1 | contig 24405 bp, 7 predicted proteins | sample CPBDNA_8_FD_94423 | JGI IMG/M metagenome (GOLD analysis project Ga0129351, IMG submission 94423) | Freshwater to marine salinity gradient microbial communities from Chesapeake Bay, USA - CPBay_Sum_27_0.2_DNA | ecosystem: Environmental > Aquatic > Marine > Coastal | place: USA: Chesapeake Bay... | reverse complement strand
GTTTCTTGTTGTTTATAATATAATTTACAAAATGCTTTTGCGATATTTCTCAATATATCTTTATCATCACAACTATCTATCTCAGAAGCAAGTTTAGTATATGCAAAACTTTTTGATAAATTTTTAAGTTCAATTTTGTCGGGATCCATTTAATAACTCCTTAAGTAATGATTTAATCTCATCAATATCATCCTTCATACTAGCAACTTCTTGCTCAATGGTTTGTACTTTTTGATTCTTTTCAGATTTCACTTTACGTGTTGAAAGATACTGTTGATAGTCAAGATCATTTACATTAAGTATTGCATTTGTTTGAGGATCTCTTGCGAGATCCTTATTTCCATCTAATCCGTAAACATCCATATTATGCTAAAGCGATTACTCTCAGTTCTCTAATCTTAGGAACATAACATTGTGATCTAGATGTCAAGTTCAATTTGATTCTATAATTTCTAAAGGAAGGAAGTTGATCAATAGTAAAGGTATACTCTTTATAATCAGTTTGATATGGATTAAAGACATAAGAGTTTGATTTCACAACATAACTATCTGGAAGTCCATTATTATTTTCTGCAGCAATTACTTCACCCCTAGTGTTCAAGTTCAAATATCCAGGGAATGGTGTAAAGACTGGATCCACGCCATTTCTATTGTTGATTGCATAGAATGCTCTTAGATCAGCCTCTTCATTCAGGTGTGCAGAAACAATAATCTTGATAGAAGATGCTGGATTTTCAAGCAATATCTCCTTAGAAACATATTGACATGCTGTAGGATCTTCTAATGGAGAATCAACTCTGGGATCAGTTGCATAATTTGCAATTACATCATTTACCCTGTTGCTTGTCAAAACAGCACTGACTCTTTGACCATCAATAACTGGACTAATTCTAGTATCAGTTGTGTTGAGGAAGAGTCTCATATTCATAGATTTGGATCCAGGAATATTTGTTAATCGTGCATCCTCATTGATCTTAGATGCAATCATTCTTGGAGTTTCAAAATAATTTTTCTGGTTGATAGTAATGTCTTCAAATCCAGAATCAATATATGCAAACTCACTTCCACTGAAACTCTTAGAAGTCGTGGTTCTAAGTTCACCTGTTATTACGGTTCCTGGAACCGTAATATTTTGAACATTTGGAGTAATGAGTTCAAATGGTATATTTTGAGTTGCTTTTACATGATATCCACCAGCGGACTTGGTGCTATCAACATAAAGTTTTGGCCAACCAACATCAGTGCTTCTGTCCGTGCCAGTTGCTGAAGTCATGTCCAATTTAATCTTATAAGAATCAAATGTAAATTGATCAGATTCGGTAACATTTGAAAGATCATGAGTTGTGTTAATTCTATTTAAATTAACACCACCAAGTTCATACTTGTAGACAGGTGTTCCAGCTGGATATGTCTTTGGATTTGGTCCTCTAACAATATCACCACCAATCGTGTTTCCAGAGACATTTGTATATTCGATGATCTCATCACCAATCAGGAGATAACCTGTATTGGTTGTTCCAACTCCAACTTTTTCAAAAGTAGTAAAGTTGGATGCAAGAGCAACTGTGATTCCGTCTGTAGAATCTGCAGGATATCCAGCAGTAAGTGTTGTTGGTTTGACATCAGGAGCAATTCCCGATAACTTAACAAGGTTATCGGTGAAATACATTCCATGGTTTTGATGGTTGACATTAAGATGGAGTCCATCACTGTCAATATTGATAGTTGATATTTGAACATCTCCACCAGTTCCAAGTCCTGCGGCACCAGAAGAATTTAATTCTGTGCTAATTCCAGAACTATTGAAGAAGAACAACGTATTTGCTGCACCAACAACGAATTCACCTTGTACATTATTAAGAATAAGTTCGCTTGTTTGTCCAATTCCAGCAACAGTTAGTCTCGCATTTCTGCCAACACTTGCAATACCGATGGTAGTGATTCCAAGAACATCTCCAACTTGATATCCAGAACCTCCGTTTGTAATTGTTGCAACACCAATTACACCACTATTAACTGTTACATCTGCCGTTGCACCTCTACCATTACCAGTGATAGTTACAAGATTTACACCACTAAATGCTTGATTTCCATCTATTGGTGTATATCCAATTCCAGCATTGCTAACAGTCAGAGTTCCTGTTGCAGTTCCAGCGGTCCCGACCAGATCACCAGTTGCATTAGTCCCTTGCTGGAAGAATGTGTTTCCAATTTCATAAACATCAGCAACAGTGGTTCCAAGACCAACTCTAATTTGTCTAGAATTGAGATTGATTGGGTTGGGGAGCAACGTTGGGATCTGTTTATTACCATCAGTCAATTCTGGACTATAGAATTCTATACTTCCATTTTCAATAAAGTCTGCTCTGTAAAGAGTGAATTTAAGATCTTCCCACTGACTTGGTTCCCATGTTGAAGCATTTTGAGATTTAAACAGAGATCCAACTTGTTGAATATTTGGTTGGTTTGAAATAAAGGTATCTGATAAAAGATCATTTTCACCAACTCTGGAAATGTAAACACTGTATTTGGTTGAGTTAGATGCTAAACAAATAGCATACTCCTTTCCACCCTCAAGGTAAACTGGTGCTTTGAACTGAATATTTGTAGCAATAGATCCATCCGAAGAAGTTTGAATATCATCTGGATCCAAAACAACTTCAGAGAATGGCAGAATTCTTGGTGTTGGGAATCCGCCATCCATAGTTCTAAGTTGGAAGACAACAGGAATATCCATGTCATCTTTGGATCTGAAGAACACATCACAACTTGTCATAAAGACACCAGTTTCATCTTTAACCAAGAAGGATTGTGCCAGTGGATCATACCAAGTAATAATTGTTTGGGTTCTAGTTTGACTACCAACCAATCTGGTTCCAACAGTTTCGGTTCCAAGATCTCTACTTACATTTCTACTTTCAAATTCATTTTTCAGTTCAATTCTAGCATTTCTAACAGAAATAATATTTTCTTGAACTGTTTCCAAAGTTCCTGCAGAAGTAAATCCTTCTTCAGCGATTGTTGTTGCAAGATCTTGATTATTGTCGGGGTCGTTAACGAGAGTAAATACCTTTGTTCCCGTCTCAAATTTAGGGAAGTTGATATTGTTTGGATTTGGAATATAGTAACTTCCAATCAATGTAGCAGACAGGTCTGATACGAGTCTTACATTGGTAATAGTTGCTTGTGCTCCACTTGTGCTCCCTCTTAAGACCATTCCAGTTCCAACAAAACCATGGAAGTCTCCTCTTGCTTGTGCAGCAAGTGAAGCAGTATCGACATTCAAAATAGTTGAAGTTGAGGAATATGACTGTGCTAAAGGTCTAACAGTATATGGATTTTGTGGGAAGGTTTTTGTAGGTGCATCATATGGACCTTCTCTATGATTAGATTGTGCAACTCTAAATGTAATCCTTGGAGATGTATCTGCCAATTCTTCAGAGAGACCTGTTCTTAAAATTACACCCTCAACAGTTTCTCCAACCTGGAAAGTTCCAGAAGTCATTGAAATTTCTAAGAGTTTTGGAACACAATACTTGGTGACATCAACACCATCAAAGAATGCATAAAGTCTTGTAAGTGGTTTGACTCTCTTGGATACGAACTCAATGTTTCTTGATCGCATATTTGCAATCAATTCTCTACTTACAACTCTGTCACCAACAGAATTCATTTCAAAGTCTTCAGTTACAATAGTTCTGACACCAGTTCTGTTCTGAACACCTTCTTGAACTCTTGTTCTAAAAGTATCTTCAAAAACACGATCTGTTACAGTTCTTCTTTCTACACTCTGCCTACCTCTTCCACCTGGACCTTGACGATGAATTGTATCTGGTCCATTATTTTCAACTCTTCTTTGCGTTGTTTCTGTGGCACTAATTGTGCCCCAGTTAGTTTCCCAAGAATCCCAGAGAATAGGACCAAATCCAGTCTGCTCATCAATAGTACCATTTTCAACTAAGTTATTGAAAGTTTCGGCATAGTTACCTTCAGTCTCAATAATTTTTGCTTCAAGTCTTGATTGATCGACCCAATTATCAGAGGCTGGAGTTAACTCAAGAGTTCCATTCCAGAAACTAATCAAAAATGGAGTTACACTTTCAGTTCTTGTAGCAAATGTTTGAGACAAGTATTCAACTTCAGCATAATCTAGGGAAATGATATCATTTGATTGTTTTCTAATATTATTTCCTTCAACAGTTGCAAAATTAATATCATTTGTTTGATCAGTATCAACTACTGGTCCGTGAACCAAATCAACGGAAGTTGTATAGTGTCTTGGTCTTAATTCACCATGACCTCTGTCAATTGAGTTTTGAATTCCAAAAGATTCATCTTGAGTTTGGAATCCTGAAAAATTATCAACAAAGAATCCTGCTTTGAATCTGTTCAAACCATCATTATCTGCAATAAAAAGATTTGCAGTTTCTTTTTCTAATAAAGATAACGTCGTATAGTATTCAAGATTTCTAATTCTATCTTCAAGTTTTTTGATATCTTGCATACGATATCTCTTATATTCACTGAAAGAAATTTTTGCTTCTTCAGGTGTAAATAAGAATGGTGGAAGGTTTATAGTGCAAATTTCAATAGCATCATCAATTGGATTTGGTTTAATTGGATTGTCGGATGGCGCACCGTAAACAATCTGAAACTTACCATCTTTTGAAAGAAAGACTCTATCAATTCTTCCTTGATAGTATGAGACATCTGCGGCAATTGCCTCATCTGATGCAAGAACATTAAGTGCCGATTGACCAGAAGAGTTAAATGTTCTTCCTAAAAATTCAAGTGGAGATCTTACTCCGGTTGTTACTGTATAATTAGAAACTCTTGGTCTAATGTCAATGATATCTGAGGTTCTATAAATGTCTATAGATTTAATATCATTTGTGTAATCAAATTGTTCATATGAATTGACAGTGGTTACATCACCATCATCAGTAGAATCATAATATGCACTAGAGAAGTAAATTTTAATTTGATTTGTTGGTTTTGTTGCTTTATTCTTCCTTTTAATAGAACCGTAGTTATAGAATGTTCCTTCTTGACCAGTTCTAAACGTATAATTGGGTGAAATATTAAAACTTGGTGTGCTTAACGTGGAAATCCTAGCAGAAAGATTAGAATCTTGGAATGTTACAGTTTCTCCTTCAACAAACACAGCCTCATTTTTGTAAATAAATGAGATGTTTGCATCGTCAATAATTTCTGCAAGTATTGCCACAGCACCGCTGGTTTGTCCAGTAATTCTTTCACCAATTAAAAATTCAGAAGTTGTTGTGGAAGTGCTGTTAATATTTAAAAGAGATGTTCTAGGTGCAGAAGCAGTACTAGTGTTTGCTGACTCATAAACTCCATGAATTTCTATAACATCTGGATAATTCAAAGAAATAACTTCATCTTCTACTCTAGTTCCATATGGATATGCACCATAAACTAATCCATTATTCAGAGTAGTTGATCCAATACCAGAACCCTCAAGTTTAGACTTATTTACAATAATTGAATTTACTTTATTTTTAATTTTTACTTTTGCTTTTGGATTAGTTTTTCTGAGTGTACCAATAAGAGTAGCACCAGTATCGTCTGTTCCAAGTCCTCTGATTTGAAGAGTTTTTCCATCAGCACCAATTTCAAATTTATCGGATGAAAGTGCTTCTGTACTTCCATCAGATCTTGTTAAAAGATATCTTTCATCATCAAACGGCAAGAATGTTTCATTGGCTGCTGCTTGCACATCAGCAGAAAGTTGATTTGATGAAATATTAACGGTAAATGTTTTTCTGACCGATAAAATAGATTCTGAAATATCTACACTAGAAATATTTGCTTTTGGTAGAGGTGTAAACAGAGTATTGTCAGAAGATGATGATAAGGCAGTTGTTACAATTCTGAAATTCGATACTTCAATCTGAGATGCTGGCAAAAATCCACTAGCAATTCCAGAAACAGTATTAACCCCTTCAATTGTGATATGAGTTGCACCAACACTAACAACTCTAGCTGTAATTGGATCTTCTGTTAAACCAGTAGAAGTAGTATCGGTATATTGAATAATATCATTTTCCTTTACAATAGTTCCTGGGAATCTATCATTGGAAGAACTACGAACCGTGCTAACTCCACCAGAAACTGGAGTAATAGTAGCAACTCCAACAAAAAACTTAGGAGATTGAATTACATTCGCACTAAAAGTGTTGACACCGGTAATGCCATCAGAAAGTTCAAGAGTATTAGAAGTTCCATAAATTGATTTTACATCAGATATGCTATTTTCTGTTACAGCAATAGCAATTCTTCCATTTTCTATCCCATTAAAAGAAAGTCTTTCATTTAGAACAAAAGTTCCACTAGTATCATACACTGTCATTGCAGTGCCTGCATTTACAGCATATCTTAAAAATCCTGTAGCACCACTTGATTCACCTTTAACAAAAGTTGGAACGCTTAAAGTATGTGCTTGATTTAAGGCAATCTCAGTGGTAGTTTGGACATCAAAAAGTGCCAAGTCCCATTGATTTAAATTTCCATTACTGACGTTATATGATCCAGACTCAAGTCTGAAATCATAAACTCTAGCAAGACCTATTTCCTTTCCAGGTGCAGTTTCTTGATCAGATCCAACTCTTTGATTTCTTAAACTTACCGCATAAGTGTTACCAACTCCAATACTTGGAGATCTGTAAACAGTATTTACTTTGAAAGTTGGTCCAGTATTATAAATTATATTTTGATTGTCTAAAGTTCTGGTCGTTCTTGGTTTATCTACATCAAGATAAGTAACTCCTAAAGATTCGATTTCATATCCTTTTACATATGCTTTTCCTGGAGAAATTTTATAGAGTGCTAAAGTATCACTAGCAATTTCTCCACCTGGAGTAAATTGTCCAGTATTAAAGATTCCACCATTTCCGGTGTTGTTGTTTAAAGAATTAACAATAGTTACATCAAAAGGTTTAATATAGTAGTGTCCTGATTCGTCAAAAGTTCTTCGGGCAAGAGTATCTGTCCAATCTTTATATCCAGCTCCTCCACCAAGATTTCCTCTCTTCAAACTAGATGTCTGAAGAACACCATTAATTACTGTAGCAAGAAGAATAAAATTGTCATCACTGAAATCATCCAGTGGTTTTTTAAATAAACTTGTGCTTATTCTGAGTCTATCTGCTCCAGGTGCAGAATAATTGTTAAATCCCTGAGAATTATCATTCAGAGTTTCATCTAAGTCTGCTGTTACAATTTCTTCATTGATAAACAAACCTACTCTGTAACTAGGTGTGTTTGTGTACTGATCAAGAATCAGAACCTCTTTATTAACATTGACAAAATTTCCACGAATAAAATATACACCATTTTCAATTTGGAAAGAGCATCCAACTGCTGCAGCATTATTTTCTAAAGTCGATGCAACTGGAGCTCCAGGGGTAATCGTAGTATTTCCCAGTAACCCAGAAGAAATAGTTTCATTGCATGTTAACAATTCTCCATCAAAAAATTGTTGAGTGGAGTTGTTTGCAGTGCTTGAAGAAAGATAATTGATATATAATGTTAAATTGCCTCTCTCAGAGTCTTCAGGCAAAATTACACTATCAACGAAAGCAGTTACCCCAGATCTTTGACCTGTAATCTTTGTTCCAATTAATTGATCTACATATGCAGCAACTGGAACACCTTGATAACTATTTTGAAGTTGAATTGCATAATATATTTGGTTATATCCAATATTTCCAGGAATTACTTTTGCACCTTCTTTAAAGAAGTGTTGACCAAATCGTTCAACTTGATTTTGCAGAATTGACTGAAGAGTATTTAACTCTCTAGCCTGGACAGGATATCCAGGCTTGAATAATACTTTGTGGTAATCGTTCGTTGGATCAAAGTCGTCAAAATATGGCGATACGTTGAGGTTCGTTTGTTGAGGCATAATTCTTTAGAACTGCAAAATAACTTTTATGTCTTCCTTTTGGTTTGACGATCTGGTTATAGATGGTCTATTATCAACGTAAATAATATTACCAGAGTGTTTCTTGACCTCAGGATTGGCAATACCACTAGTAAAACTCTGACCAAGATAGTATGTACGATTATTTATTACGGTAGATATACCTGTGAAGTTTGTATCAATAGTTAGATCAGTACCTGTAGATGGAACAATAGTCAAACTTCCACCTGTTCCTGGACTTGATGTAAATTCAGTCAAATCATATCCATAGGTTGGATTTGTTTGTGCTGTTCCAACGGTGTTAAATCCTGCAAGACTTCTATCTTGCCAATACTTCAGAACACCGGTAGTTTGATCATAACTAACGACTCTACCAACAGCAGTAGTTCCTGTAGAAACAGTTTGTGTAAAATAAGAGTCTGCCGTAAAAGTCGCAGTGCTATATCCAACACCAACCAATCTCAATGCATTGGTTGCGGATGCCTTGTCCGAACTTAAGATAGTTGTTGATCCATAACGTTGTGGATTTTCAACAACACCAATTCTGGAAATTTGATTACCTGTTATGAAGTCTGGATTTTCATTGTCGTTTTCAATTCTAGAATACAAAAGAACATTATATGCACCAAGTTCTCTGTAAATGTCTGCACCATGTCCACCTTGTGGTGGAATTATAACATTAAACGTTGGTCTAGTAGTTCCTGTTGGAACTCCTCCAGCAATCAAGTCAACATTACCATAGGTGTATCCTGATCCTTGATTTGAAACAGTAACAGAACTTACTTGTTGATTGCCATCAATTACAATCGTACATTCTGCGCCAGAACCATCACCCTTAATGGGAACAGCAGAATAAACACTGTTTGCAGTTCCAAGACCAACTCCTCTATTGGTAATCGTGACGATTTTAATAGATCCATCTATAGCGTTATCTCTAACCGCGGCATTTGTACTGGATGTGCCCCAATCTGCAGGAACGGGCATGTACTGTGTTGATTCAAATTTGGCAACATCACTTGGACTAATAGTGTAAAGATACTTCCAAATGTATCCATCACCACTAGTTCCAGCTGCTCTTGGTTCCAAATCCGTAAAGGTTGGTTCATCAAGAGATGGTTGCCCTGTTGGATTGTCTGGGCTGGTTCCATTCTGCAAACAAATATAAACTCTAAAGTCACTATTCAATACAAAATAAGTTGCCAGATAAAGAGATGTTGATCCAGATACAGCAGCAGTGTTTGTTCTACTGTAATCATGACGGTACATATCATATGTTGTACCAGAAGACCAAACTCTTTTTGGAACGACTTGCTTTACATCAGAAGCATTAATCTTCTTCAAAGCAACCATTGTATCCCAATAGTCATTCTCTTGATTAAAATTGTCCTTAGGTGCAGGCGGATTCTGATCCCAATCCGACTGATAATCTGCTGGATTCGTCAAACCAACAAAAGAATAATATGAATTGCTGGAGTTTTTCACCCCAGCAACAAAGTTTTTGGCATTTAATATTCTAATCTGATCAGTTATAATGGCAGCCATTTGACGCAGTTTTTTCTTTATTTATTAGTGATAGTCTAGATATAATTTTTGGACTTCAAGAAATTGGTCCTTACGACCATAGTTGAGGTTGTAATACCAGATCCTTCAGTAAGACCTATTCCAGACTGAGTATACGCTGTATAGGTATTTGTGTTGGATCTATCAACAACATCAATCTTACCCCAACTAAATTGTCCTAGTCCATGATCGGAAGTAGTTATTCCAGAATAACCAGAGGCAAATCCATCAACATTAACAAACAATCTTCTGACATTTGTTGTGATGCCAGAAACACTAGTGGTCAATCCCTCAATCGAAGCAACCTGATAAACATTATCTGCAAAAGAAGTACCAACTCCAACAGTTCCCCCAGATTCATCCAACGAGGTTACACTTGTTGAACCAAGTCCAACAGTAGATTTTCTAACAATAAAGTAGTCATACTGTTGAATTCCAGTGATTGTAACTGCAACTCCAGCAAGTGAAGAATTTCTAAGGAATGAATCATATGGAATGTGAACGTCAAAGATCAGTTGAGTAGTTCCAATTCCAACGGATGTAGATCCAAATCCAACAATGATACCATCATCTCCAAAGTAATTGTTAACAGAAACTTCCTCTTCATTGTATGCGGGAGGAGAAATCAATACGGTTGGTGGATTTGTGTTTGTGTATCCAACACCAGGACTTGTGATTGCAATACCTGTTACTGTTCCACCAGCACTTATCGTCACAGTTCCAAATGCTCTTGTTGCAGAGGTATAACCAAAACTTACTGTTGCTGTAGTGTATCCAACACCACCATCAGAAATAACAACAGATGAAATTGTTCCCAGTCCAGAAACAACTGCTGTTCCAGCAGCACCAGTTTTTGCTTCTTGTGCAATGAATGTAATATTATTTTGGAATGTCAAAGAACTTGATTCGTTTTGAACATTAAACAATGGTCTCAGAGAATCAACATAAATTGCTGTTGAACCAACGCCAACAGATTTAATGATATACGCACTTGGATTGATAACAGGTTCATAAAGTTCTCTATCTTTACCAGTTGGAATCTGATCAATAATCTTATCTTCAGTTTGTCTACACCAGGTAACAGGTCTGGTCAGAGTAACGTCTTCAGTTTTACCTGGACCGTAATATGGATTGGTCTCTACGTTTCCTGTAGATAAAATATTAAAGACACTTCTAACTTCCTCATCCAGATATGCTGGTTGAGAATCTGACATATGCTTCAATTGTAAAGTATCACCTTTTTTAACAGTTTCAATAACATCTCTGAAGGCAACATCACTATCACCATTTCCTTTGTAGAAAATAATCTTAGCCTTATCACCAACCTTCAGTGCTTCTGTGAAAGTTAATGTGCTTCCACCATTGAATTCATATCCAACTCCAGGAACTTGTAAAATATCATTGACAAATACAAGAAGAACATCTTGTACATCAATTTTGGATCCAGGAGAGGAAACGATGGAAATCGAAGATCCACCTTGCTTTAATGGGAAGTCCCTTCTTGCTCCATCAATAAACTCATCAATGTTGTCAAGGATTTGCAAAGTTCCCAATGACCATCCAGCAAACTTATCATCAAATACTTCATCAACTGTCAGTTGGAATTCATTTCCAGAATAAGATGCTGTAGTAGGAATTCCAATTGTTCCTCCAATTGCGACTGTCAGTATGTCACCATTGCCATATCCATATCCGGTATTTCTTATTTCAAAGTCAATAACACTAGAACCTTGTCCAACGACAATATCGACTATTGCCTCAGTTCCCAATCCAAGATTGGAAGAACTATAATGTAGATTCAAGTTTGAATATGAAAGTGGGTCGTCAAACACAACAAATGGTTGATTTGTTGAGGTGTATCCAGATCCTGGATTTGTAATCGCAACACTCACGATATGACCATTACTAATCGCGGCTGTTCCAATGAATTCAATATTTCCAGTTCCCGTGCTTGAAGTTCCAACTCCAACATTCACCGTAGTTTGAACTCCAGATCTATATCCAGAACCACTATTTCCAATGCTAATGGATTCAATGGTTCCAGCAGCAGAGACTACAGCAGTTCCACCTGCAGCTACAAGAGGTTGATATCCAAATCCTTCAGTTGAGGCAACTGAAACTATAATACCACCCTTAGGGAAACTAGAAATTCCAACATCTGGTCCAAGAGGAGACTGTGGAACAGTTCCTTGGAAAGTCATGGTAGTGATTCCAGAGGATTCACTTAATACATAATTTTCTTGTGTTCCTGGAATTTGGAATATATCATTTATAAGAATTACTGCATTTTCTCCAGATATTCCAGTAACATTAGATCCTTCTTGCTTCAATGTGAATTGATTTTCAACACCATCAAATTGATCTGACACATTGTCAAAAATATAATTTTTAGAGTAAGAAGAATCTGAACTATTTTCTATTCCAGATCTCATGAAAGATCTTCCTTGGAAACTTGAAGAAGAAGTAATTCCAAGCCAATCTCTTTCATCAGGAGCATTTGTAGTTGACCCAATCGGAGTATTTCCGTAAGGTGCTTCTACAAAATTAATATGATTATTAACAATGTTGTAGTTTCCAGTGACTTTGGTAACTAAATCTCCAGTGCTTCCAATTCCAGGAGAAGTTCCCATCCATGCTCTACGAACTCTGATTGCATTGGTTTGTCCAATACCAATGCCTTCAATTTTCATTATTTCGTTGTTGATCTTAATTAGATCCGCACCAAAGAACGAAGTTATTCCAATAAATTCAATGGTCTCTGCAACCGCAGTAAAGTTTGTAGATAGTCCTGTAGTAATAGCAGTTGCGACAATAGGAGACTGTATTACATTGTCTATTGCAACAATAACCTTTGCATTTTGATTTGTCGCGACAAATCTATGAGAAGTTCCAATTCCAACACTTTCAAGATCTACGACCAAAGGAGTGCTTCTCAGTGCATTCTCTGCACTGGTTGCAATCTTAATGTTATTGTCATCAACCTTAACTACATACAGATTTTCTTCTGGGAGGAATGTTGTACTTGCTGCGCCAACAAAACTAGTTGTTGCAATTCCAATAGCAGATGCTGCTGTTCCAACATGGTTATAGGAAATTTTTTCACCCGTAACAAAGAAATGATTTGGAATCTTGATAGTGTTTGCATCGACATTAACAATTGTGGATTCATTTGCTAAGAAATATCTCTCAAAGATTGCATCGGTCTTATGAGTTAATCCAAACTCTCTCTTAATATCAGTCTCAGTTCCTTGATATGATCCTGGTTGAGTAACAATTGTGCCGTTAATAAAATCAATCTCAGAAGGATAACTTGTACTTCCAGATTCAAGACTAAGTGAATTCTTGAATACGGTAACTACGACATCAATACTTGGAAGTGGAGTAAACGTCAGAGAAGTCTTCCCATTCGAATCTATAAGAGCACCTACGGTTCCGAGACCAGCAGAACTTTCTAAGTTAGCATATTCTGCATAATATGCATCATATGGATTTGCAGTGTCAACAAAACTATCAATGACAACCGCTTCAGATAACTGAATTCTGTTATTAGTTGTATCGGTTACCTGAATAATAAAATATGCAGCATCTTCATCAGTAATATAATCAGAGATCGTTGTAATTCCTGGTGATCCAGATGCGGATATTGAAGTTGTTCTTGCATCAAGAGTTGATCTTTGCAGGGAAATTGTAGAAATTCCTGTTGAAGTGTGAGTTGCAAGTCCAACATACATTGTGTTAACAACCGCGGTTGTTGCAATACCAACTCCTGGGTGGAAATCAATATTCAAATTAGTGCCATCATCATAAGCAGAATATGTTCCAAATCCTGATGAAGAAGCTGCAGTAAGACCTTCTGCGGTTAATCTACCAAACTCCAGTAAATCGATAGTGGTTCCATCATTAATAACATTTAATTCAACCATCTCATATAAATTAGTTTTGTTAATATCTGGGGTGATATTTACTAAAACTTTTGCTGAAGTGTAAGTATTTGCAATTGAAACAATTGAAGTAGAAACTCCTGTTGTAATTTGTGTACTATCAGTTTCAATTTTAGCAACCCCAGCAAATGAGGTTGTTCCAATCCCTGTAGCAATACCACTTAAATTATATGAAATAGTTGTTAACTCATAGTCATTGACAGTATACTTGGTTGGATAGAATAACAATTGCCCATCAGATCCAGAAATACTAAAATCAAATGCACCCTGATCATATGTGGTTTCTACTCTACCGTACTGGTTTAAGTAACCTGATGATCCATCATGAACTAAATCAACAACAAGAATCTGTCTTTGAGCGGTGTATCTCTTGTCTCTTACATAAGTAATGTATTTCTGTGCTTTTACGTTTCCAAGATCAAATGTGTCAACAATACTAAAAGGTGTTGCCCTTGGTTCACTATTAAACTGTCCACTAATATCATCAATAGAAAGAACTCTGTTGCCGATAGATTCAAAGTAATCTGTTAAGATTCTATTTTTGAAGATAATTTCATTTGATATGAAAGGAGATCCAATACTATTTTCTGTTGCCAGATCAAAGTCATGAACACAGTGAAGACTTCCAAAAGAATCTATATCATTAACAACTGTCAATCCATCAGAAGATATTCCAATATTCATCTGATTTGTATTGGTGGATTCTAATTGATAATCAGAAAACTTCTTGTATCCAAGAGTATGATTGAGTGCGGAAACAGAATCATTCCAGGTATCAAAAGGAATTTCGGACTTAAGTGAATATGAGAACTTTTGATAATAGAAATTATCCTGAATTCTTTGTTGCTGGAAGTTTAAGAATCCAGAATCGGTTTGAGATCCTCTAATGACCTTAGATGATGCACCAAAATCAATAGAAGATTCAAATGCTTTTATTGAAGTTGCAATTCCAACAACATCTGAAGATTGTCCTGTAACAGACTCTCCAACAATAAAGTTATCGTTGGAAGAAATCTTTAAGATACCAAGTTTAGAATTCCAGTCTTCAACAATTCCAGTGGCAGAGTCTGATTTAATTTCTTCTCCAATAATGTAATCACTTGCTTTCAATGATATATCGAAAATTGGGAAGTGTTTTTGTGCAGTTATTCTACCTGCAGAATTTACATTGTTGTATTGGCCTGGAGTTTCTCCTTCATCGATAAATCCGTCCATACTAAATGTGACAGATCCTATTCCACCCAAATTTTCAGTTACAGAGACAACTGAGAAGAGTTCATAATTAAAGTTTTTAGAATTAAATCCTTTTCCAGTTGAACCAACACCAACACTAACATTTTCAACAAGAACTTTATCTCCAGATGCAAATGGGAAGCTGTTAATTGTGCTGAATCCAACAGAAAGAGTTGCTGTTGCATTTTTAGTCGAAGAATCATACACAATTGTACTAATACCGACACCAGAATCAGTAAATGTCGGAATAATTGTTGGAGTTGCGTTGGAAAGTTTATTTGTATTCTTAAGAATTTCAACTTTTTCATTTCCTAAAGTCATTCTTAAAACTACATCATCAACAACTTCCCTAGTCGATCCATCAAGAACAATCAACTGTGGAGGGATGCTGAATCCTCTTCCGAAAGAAGATATTCCAATTTCATCTAATGAATACAATGCATTAATTTTGACTGTCTGTGGGAAAAGAACTCTTGGTTTTAGAGTATTGTCTGCTGGAAGATTAAATCCAATGTCATTTATCTTTGCGTCTTTTAATTGTCCGATTGTCGAACTAGTCGCTTCAAATATTGCTCCAGAACCATTAGTTTCATTAACAGTTGTTATACCTGGAAGTGAATAATAATTTCTTCCAGGATTAATAATTTCCACCTTAGCAACAGGTCCATAAGTATGAGTACAATCAGTCTCGTAACTTATTTGGGAAGATGTTGTAGATGCGTATGAAACCGACTCTGGGGGATTTGCTAATGTATAAGTGAACGTGGTGGTGGTTCCAACAACAATACTGTGAGTTCCATTATACCCACTTTCTTTTGCTGTTAATTCGTTTCCAGAAATGACTTCATTATCAACAAATACTTCTGATTTTACTTTTGGAAGATTTGCATCATAAACTAAATCCAACTTGTAATATAATGTTTCTGGAATATTTTCATTAACTGCTAAAGTAGATTTTCCTCCAGCAGATCCAACTTGTCCAGATTTAGTATATTCAAAGGTTTTACTATTTTTACTCTTGTTCCAAACTTTAGTAAAGTTATTATCAGTATACAGGTTAAGATCAAACGCAGGATATTTTGATCCAAACACAGAATATCCAAGAGATGCATCTGATAAATCAAAGATTACTGTTGAGTTCTTGTATACTGTTAATGGTGGATTGATTGGACTAATAGTACCACCAGTAGTTCCTGTACTTGCAATTCCAACAGTAACTGGATCTGCTTGCGTCGCATTGAAATAACTTGTTGCAAGTTTGATGTTATCTTTATCTACTCTAGAAACATAATATATCTTTTCATTTGTCAATCCTTCAGAAACATCAGATGCGGTGTAGATTACCTTTTCTCCACCTTTAAATCCATGATCTGTTAATGCAATACTTCCAGTAGATGTGTTAACGCCAGAGGTTGTAAAATCAAGAGGATTGACAAGAATTCTTCTGTTGTAATCATCATACTTTATGGTTATTGTTTTAGTATTTGCTGGATTTACAAATACATCAACTTTGTGAGATGAATTGAGTCCGTGAGTCGATGCTGTAGATACAGTAACAGTATTTTTGCGTAATGTTCCTGTTATTACAGTATGATTTGTGGTGAAGCTATGAGTATCTCCAATACCTACACCTTTTATGAAGAGAGTGGAAGAACTTCTGTAAGTAGATGCAATTCCAACAAAAGTTCCTGTTGTTCCCAAACCAACTCTTACTGTTGCAATTCCAATCAAATCATCATTTATCTTTGCAACGTACAATTGCTCACCATCTGTCAACGTTGTGCCAATACCAACATTACTCTCATCTTCAACATATAATCCAGTACCACCGTTTCCTGGAGAGTATGTTACCAAGTCTCCAGTCTTGAAGTTGTGATTTCTAAAGTAAAGTGATTTTGTTGGAATAAACTTTTGAGTTATTCCTGCACCTGGATTTGAGAATGAAATAGTAGTTCCAATACCAACTCCAGATGTGGTTCCGAGACCAACAGTTTCGACAGGATTGAAATACACTTGCTCGTTAATCCTGTAAGCATAATCAGTTTTATACCCAACATTAATAGTTAATTTTCTGGGATCTTCATATATGAATTTGCCAATAGTATGTGAAGTTGCAACGGTTCCTTCAACTGCTCTCAGAACTCTTATTCTTGAGGAGAGTTTGTCAACGTTCAATACTTTAACTTTTTCCGTTCCTGCAGCAAGTATGTCATTTTCTCTGATGTTAGAGAAAGCAAGGTCACCGACGAGACTAAAATATGTTACAAGTCCAGTAACTCCATCCGTTCCTATTGCAACTCCAGTTGTTCCTACACCAGCAATGGTAAATCTATTTGAAGAAATACCTGCAGTATACGAACCATCAATTCCAGATCCAGTTGTTGATATGCCAGATATAGAAACTATGTCTAAATTTGAGAACTGGTGTGGATAATCACTGTAGATTTTATACTCTCCTGTTTTATCACCAGGATAAAACTCTACATTCTCAATTACACTTGAAGCAACACTAATACGATTGACTGATCTTCCTTTGACCTTAGAAATTTTGGCGTATGCACTATCACCACTTGTTCCAGTATTATCAAAGACCAACGTTTCTCCTACCTTATAATAGTCACCAGAAGTTACAATACCAATACCGTTGATTGTTCCTGGTGCTACTTTGGATACATCTAACGTTTGATTTAATGCATTTGGAAGGAAAATATATGGGTATTCAGAATCTTCTTCGATAAGATTTAATGGTTCTGTATTTCTGCGAAGATCACTAGTTTCAAATGGATACAAATCTTGAGTGGATGAATTTAAGAAGTTAAACTCATCTGGTATAGAGTGATAATTATGACCAATAATGTATGGGAACACTGGTTTTTTGTATTTTTCGAATACACCAGATGACTCTGCAAATTGGTCATTAACCGTCATGAAGTATGCATATGTGCCTTCAGGATAATCTGGAGTGATGCAAAATCTTCCATTGTTTTCGTCAAGAACACTTTGATCAGAAACATCTTTATGTGTGTAATCTTCGATAAAGAATCCTTCGGGGAAAATAGAAGTTGGAGGTCTTCCTGATTTCAAATCTAAGGAATAACCGGACTTCATATTAACTATGATTCCACCAGTCTTACTAGAATATCCGTATGGACCATAAATTGGATGTCCATCATAAGCAAATCCCAAAATGGGAGAGTGTTTTGCCGATGCTACTTCAATACTGTTAACTTTGCGAAGATCACTTTCTCCAAATTGAGTATTTCCCTCTTGATCTACCACAAAACAACTTTCTCTTAAAACTCTTGGTGGATAAACATGAGAGTATTGAAGTTCATTGGTTCCTGATACAATAACTCCATCATCTTTAGCATAGTATGGGAAGTTCTTTTCAAAAAGGTTTACTGTCCAAGTTTTAAGTTTTGCCCTGAATACTGTATCTAAATCATTTTCACCGGCATCTAATATTGTAATAGTGGTTTCGTTTTGAGTATACCCACCACCTGGTTCTATAATTTTTACTTCAGAAAGTGTACCATTTTGCATTACAGGGACTAGAACTGCACCAATACCATCACCACTGATTATTAAGTCTGGAGTTGATGTGTAGTTAGATCCAGAATTTAAAACAATGACTTGAGATATTCTACCATTTGAAATAATTGGTTTTACTTGTGCATTTCTACCTTGCTGCAGAGTAATTTGTGGTTGGTGCTCATAATTTAAAATTTCAGAAGATCCATATCCAACACCACCATTTTCAAGGTGGACCGCGGTTACAGATCCTCTGAAAATGGGTTCTATTTCTGCCTTAAAGTCTTCTGATCCAATTGAAGAAATTCCAACTTCTCCGGAGAGAGTTACTGATATATCTGGATAATTAAATACATGAGTTCCTACACCAACAGTCTCAAGATTGACGTATTGTTTTGTTCTATAATAGAATTCTCTATCAGAACTTACTCCAACCGAAGAAAGTCTGAAGGAGTTTTTGTCAACTACAGTGACATAATATTCTGTATCTACAGAGAGACCAGAAACTGGTGTCCCGATACAAGTATAGTTAACAAGCTCTCCAGTTTGATAGTCATGATTGTCAATTGATATTACGTTTGATGCTGTGTTGATTCCTGTAGCTGCAGGAGACGTTCTCTTTTTGTATTGATACCCAGATCCGCCACTAACAACGTTAATTGAACTGACAACAGATTTTTTATTTACAGATTGTAATGAATGTCTTCCAGAACCAAAATTTGTTAAAAATACTGTGTTTAATCCGGCAATAGCATCACCCTGTGTATTATGCAGTCTAATGGTTGTATTATCAATTACAGAAACATAATAAGAAGAATTCGTAACTATTCCAGCAATTGCTTGCTGATCTCTAGTTTTGTAAATTACTTGTTCGGCATTTCTAAATTTATGATATGTCGTAAAACCAATTCTAGATTGAGTTGAAGCGACACCAACAACAACTCTATTTGATATCTCATCTGCAAAAAATTCTGGAGCATGGTCAATTAATTTCATATTGACCTGACATAATGCTCCTTGGCCATTTCCTCCAGTGATCTTCACTTTTGGAGTTGTTAGGTAATCAAATCCAGGATCCTTTATCCTTACTTCTTTGAGAGATCCCGATACCGAAATATAACCAGTCGCTCCAGTACCAACAGAATCACTGATAAGTAAATTTGGTGGATTTATGACATCAATATTTTTTCCGGGAGATAGAATGTCAACTTTTTCAATTTTGCCGTATGCAATAAAATCTTTTGATTTGTAATTTAATACTTCTACTCCGTTTACCAAGATTCCAGTGAAACCTGGTTTAGTTTCGTTTATTGAACCATCAAATTTTGGTGTAGATATTTTTCTTAAGATCTTCTGTGGCTTTAATGTCTTTGCATAAAATTCAAATGGTTGAATAATACTATCAGTTACTGTAGTTTGTGTGTCTACAGAAACAAATTTGGAACTATAGATATCATTTCTACTCTTTGCAAATTTTAAAGTAAATCCATCTACTCTCTGGACAAAATATAATCCATCATCAAATAGTCCAGTGTCTCTTACTAATCTTGATTGTACTGTTCCAGAATCATCAACATATTGTTGAGTGATTAATCTGGCACTATAATAAACTGCATCTCCAGTGTAGAATCCATGCTCAAAACCAGGAGATATTAAAAAGTCTGTTCCAGAGAAAGTTCCAGAGAATTTAAATTGTCTTGGTGTAACTTCAATAGGTTGTGCATTATACTTTGGAAGAGAAGGTGATGCAACTATGTAATCATTGCTGCCATTTTTATATAATGCATCAATACCCGTAGAGAATTGTTGAATTTGAGGGAAAGTGTTTGAAGATCCTTTTTGAATTCTTCTCTTAATTTTTAAAACTGTGTTTGGATTTAAAACACCTTGTCCACGAACATTAAAAGATTTTTCTCCAGAAATACTAACAATATTAGTTGCTTTTTCTGTTCCATCATTAATAACAATACTCGCAGAGTTTCCTACCTTAAAGTAATGCTTTACATTCAAAGTTATTTTATATGTGTAATCGGAAGAATCAATTAACTCAACCTTTGATACTTTATAGATTGGGGCAACATTATAGAACCATTTGTTTGTTTTGAAATTATTTTCAGTAAATCCTAAAGTCGTTATGTTTGCAGTAGTTCCTCTTTTTAAACTATTTGCATCTGTAGGTAATTTTAAATTATCATATACCGATGAAATTCTAACTCTTACGATCTCGTCTTGATTTAATTTCGATCTACCATACGCAAAAGTATTAATTCCGATAGTTGTTGCATCGGAAATATTTTTAGTTAAGTTGGTAACTCCAAAAAACTGAGTTAGTGATTTTGAAGTATATGATACTATGCCTGTTGTGGTGTCGGCATAATTTACATACAATTCTCCTGTGCTTCCAAATCCAACAGTTGACTCAACATCTATAATTGTTGATCCTGAAGAAACATTCCCAATAATTTTGGTTGATGCCTCTACAGAGAATTTACCATAAGCAGATCCATCAACTCCAATATCTCTATTATATCCACCATCATAACTGAGACGATAGAAAGATTTGCCATATCCTACTTCAATTTTTTCTACAGAAGTAATTGGTGCATATGCTTTTTGAATTCTACTATCAAATTTGTATGCGTCTTGATACAAAGTAGCATATTCCAAGTTTTCTGGGTTTCCAGAAATTGCTTCAACAACTAATTGTCTTACTGCTTCATAGTTGGAATTAGAAGGCGTAAAAAGATACTCTGATGGTTTTACAACAGATACATCTTTATTATACAGTGCTTTGAAAAGAATTTTAAAGGAAGCATCAGTTCCTTTACTCAGATAAAAATCTTTAGATTGTTTTATAAAGAGATTTTGATTTAATTCAGAATCTAACTCTCTGTTTTCTAATCCTGGAAGAAATTGATGTTTTACTTTTAATAAAAATTCTTTTAAAAACAGGCAACTCAAGTTTTCAATAGATACACCAGCACCGTGGTCTTCCGATCTATTCGATTCAAATACAACTTCTTCTTTGTTTAAGTCATCCCTATAAGAAGTAATTCCAACAAAACCTCTTCTACACCCAATAAAAGAAAAATCAGTTTTTCCTGTATATGTAATTACTTCATCTTCAATTTTTAATAATCCATAAGTATCAGGAAATCCCTTTGTTCCTGTTGGAGATTTTCCTGGGTCAACTGTAATAGTTGTGTCGTAAAAAGTTATATCCGATCCAAGAATAACACTTTCAGACAAATTTGTGTTATTATCTAATTTAATGTATTTGTCAATATTTTGAATTAAATCAACCGGTCCACCTTGATACTCTTGTCCAAGATAGTATTGTTTTAAAAACTCAGATACTAAAGGATAATCTTCCCTTACATAAGCAGGAAGTTGGCTTGAGACAATAGTACTAAACTGAACTCTGGTTTCTGACATTTTATGAATTTATCGTCTTAGTATGAGGATGAACTGGAAGAAGTTCCTGATGTAGTTGTAGTGGCATTAGTAGTAGAATTACTACTTACATTAGATGTTGTTGTGTTAGTTGCTGATGAGGGACCTCCAGAACGAACTAAGTTGCCATTAGAGTAACTTGAAGATACGACATAGTTAGATGCTGAAGGATCTAAACCAGACGCTATCTCATCAATAACAGTTTCAAAATTACTGCTACTAATATCTAGTTGCAAATACAAATCCTGTAATCCGACAACATCATTTGATTGAGGAACTGCTTCAATTTCAATAATCGAAACTCCATCCTTTGGTTTTCCTGCAAGCATATTTACAGGATTCAACGTAATAACACCAGTTGTATAGATTATTGTTCCAACGTTTCTCCTCACAATAGTTGGAGACTGTGATCCTACATTTGGTAAAGTGAATAAGAAAATAGATCCAGTTACTTTATTTGTATCGGGAATATCTGATAGGTAAACATTCTCTTGAACTCCCGCAATTCTAAAAGCACTTGATTTTATATTATATCCATTCATATCCTTGATATGAATCTCATTGCCAAATCCAATCGAATACTCTGCGAAAGTGTTTAAGACCAATCTTAAATCCCTTCTCATCCTAACAGTTGTTATGTTAGAAGTAACTGCCTCATGACTGTCGTCAATTGTCTTCAAGAACTTACTATACTTAAATCTAGCACCGTATCGGTTCATTTCTGAAGATTCTGCATATTTTATCGCATTGTTTTGAACAATAGATGAAACTGCAGTCGCAGATGGTGCTAAATTTGAGTTATAGTAGATTTTGCTGTCAACTTCTAAGTACAAATATTTCAAATCAAGTATTTCTGGAACGATTCCTGCAACAGAATACTTTTTCAACTTCATTTTGATGTTTTCTTTGACCAAATTTGGAAGAAAATCCCCAAATTTTGGTTTTATGCTGATAAAAACTTTTCCATATTGTGGAGGAATCAACTCTTCACCACCAAAAACTGAAATTGACTCAGTTTCTGGATAAATTTTTGCTGGAATCAAGGTTTCGTAGTCATTTGCGGTCAATGCACGATTTTGAGAAGCATAAATTCTTGGTGCATACTTTTTAATTGACTCAACACCCTCAATTGGTGCTCCGCCAGATGCAGTAAGACCTGTTGTAACAGCAGAGATTCCAGAAGTTACCGTATATTCTTGAGCATTACGGTTGTACACCAATTTTCCAGCAAATCTGAATTTTCCAACTCCGTTTGCAGAATCTCCACTTGATGTAATATAATCTACAGTGATAAAATTATTATCTTCTAATTTATTTCCAAAAATTCCATCCCCAAAAATAATCTCATATCTTTCATCATCTGCTTCTTGAAGATAGTAGACTTTTGAGTCGGATTTTATATCAAATAAACTGTCTTGAACAGAATATTTCACACTTCTTGAAGATTGTTGATTTGGTTTGACCGAAACAGTCATCAAATCAGTATCAATTCCAATATTATCTAAAATAAACTTCTGATTAGGGGTTCTTGCATCAACAGTAAAGTTTGATGTTAATAAAGTTCCTTCATAAATGGGCACATTAACAAAATTTGCCTCATTATTATAAACAGGAACTGTAATATCTTCTAAAATCGAAAAGACATAAGATTGTTTACCAAAAGAACCTGATGAAGTAGCAACAATACCTTTTTTAAGAGTAATTGTTGATGGCGTTGGTGTAATATCTGTTGTTACAATATAAAAACTTATGGTTGCTCTTGCTGCTGATCTAGACTTCGGTAAGTACCCAATATTTCTTGCTAAAGAAACAACATTCTCTCTTAATGTTGCACTATCAATAAAAACCTCATTCGCAACCATGTTTGCGTTGTATGAGGTGATATAGGTATTGTATGCCAGAACATTCAAAATTGTTGAAAGGTTAGACCCTTCAAAATCATAGTCAGTAAAGTTAGAATTCTCTTTTAGATATTCTCTGAGAGTAGTTTTAACCTGTTCAAAGTCCAGGTTAGTAAAGTTGGATAATGGCATTTTTACCTAGTTGGTTGCAAAACAAATTGTAATTCTTGCGGAGGAACATCTGCACCTATGATTTCATAGGTAATCGTAGCATTAAACTCATTAGAGTCTAAGTCTGGAAGAATTTTAACATCAATCAAATCAACTCTTGGTTCATAGTTCAGAACAGACTGGATTATTTCCTGTCTAATAGCAGAAGCAGAGATATTATCTACATTCTCAAAAAGCACTCTTGAAATATTAGATCCAAAATTATTGTCAAAAAATCGTTCCCCAGGCACAGTAAACACAATATTTCTTATAGAACGGGCAATTGCAGTTTCATTCTTGAGCGCAATTAAGTCATCATTCAGAGGATTTCTCTTGAATGTCATACTGAGGTCCTTAAAACCCTGACTAACCCGTTCTAAAGGCACACGAATACGGCGATTATAACTTATTTATTAAGGTATCCGATCAAAATTCGTTCAGTGGGATGGGTTCAGTACCATATTCCCAGTCATCATAATCTTCATCATTGCGAATTTTTTCGTGAAGTTCGTTTTGAACGTGAAAATCGTGTTTTTTGGGTGTTAAATCATCATTTGCAATCTCACGAAGCATTTTTTGATGCTGATGATTTGCCAAATTGTCTAAAAAATCGTGTTGAGTGCTCATTTTTCGTCCTCTTGAGGTAAATTTTCTCTTTCTTTAGCAGTTTTCCAGAAATATTCGTCCTCAC
>Ga0129351_1000134_pt1 | contig 24496 bp, 37 predicted proteins | sample CPBDNA_8_FD_94423 | JGI IMG/M metagenome (GOLD analysis project Ga0129351, IMG submission 94423) | Freshwater to marine salinity gradient microbial communities from Chesapeake Bay, USA - CPBay_Sum_27_0.2_DNA | ecosystem: Environmental > Aquatic > Marine > Coastal | place: USA: Chesapeake Bay... | reverse complement strand
TTCCCGAGGGCGCTTTGGCTGTGACCTTTGGGACTGAGAAGCTGAGCACCACGGGTGCTTATGTGTACAGCGATCCAGCTGGAACAACAGTGACTCAGAACGGCACCGCTGCCTACCCTAACGCTTACGACTTTGGCGTTGGATACTACAGGATCAAGGCTACCACTGTTTACACCAATGGCGACACGAAGGTGGCGTACAAGTACTTCACGGTTAGCAATGGCAAGGACTTTGACAACCGTATCATCACGGACCGCTACCCAATCTACATTGATGTCAGCAATGGATTGGCTCTCATTGAGGACCCTAGCGACTACGATGAAGACTTCTGGATGCTAGAGCTTACAGCGGGTACGGCGCTGGGTTCTCTTCCGAAACAATACAAGCAAGCAGCGCTGTTGCTGGTGGGCCACTACTACAACATGCGTGAAGCCGAAAACGTCGGCGGCATCAGTTCAGAACTCAAGGAGGGCGTACAGCGCCTCATGGCAAGCGCAAGACAGTACTGATGAAGGCAGGCGAGCTATCGGAAAAGATTGACATCTACCGCGTGAGCAGGTCTATCAACGCGTTCGGTGACATCGTGGAGACCTTCACCCTGTGGAAGGAGGGTGTCCGCTGCAAGATTTTACACCTTGGAACACCATCTGCTGGTGCTTCCGAGTTTAGTGACGACGATCAGGAGGTGGGTGAAATGAAGGCGGAGTTCAAGTGTCGCTGGATCAGCGGTATCCGCTTTGATGACGAGATCGAATGGAACGGTGGTAGGTTCAATATCTACTCCGTCCTACCGATCGGTCGGCGTGAAGGCGTTCGCCTCCGTGGTCGCCGTCGTGACAACACTGATGATTCAAATCCAGCGACATAATGCCTAGGGCGGGATCATATAGGGCCAATGTGTACACCAGGGGATTCAAGCGTAGCGACCCGCTACCTCGGATGCTCAGGCGCTTCGGCTCCCTACAGGCCCGTGAGAAGGAGCTGTACAGGGCAATGGCTAGGGCTGCACACGGCATGCGTGATGCCATGGCTGCTCTTGCTCCTGTACGCACCGGTGTCTTGTCGCAGTCTTACAGGATCAGAAAGCTAAAGCGTCTACCACCCAGGACCTTGGGCATCCGTGTGGGTGCCGTTAGTGGCAGCGCTGTTGTCAGCCCCGGTAGGTTGGAGAAGATCCCTGGCGCTACGCTAGGGGACACCTTCGCCATGGCGGGCTGGCGAGACCACTGGGCAGAATTAGGTACGGTGAATCACCCACCGCAACCTCACGTCGGCCCGGCTATTAAATCAAAAACTGGTGAATACAACAGAGAGCTACGGTCTAACCTGGCGCGCATCCTCGCCGCTTTACGCACCTAAACTGATGTTGTCCAACCGCAAAAACAAAACTCAATATGGCACTACTAAACGCTAATTATTTAGGGCTGTACACGTTTGGCGATTCGGGTCAGACATCAGCCTATCGTATTGAATCAGGTGAATCTTCGGTTCAAGACGCAAAAACCGCTTTTCTTGCAGATGCAGCTAATGGAGAATATGGCATCCTCGTCGACTCATCAGACAACGTTTTCGCTGATGGTCAATCTGGCCCAGCTATCGGTTATGATAACAACGGATCCTGGGTAAACGGCGTAGGTGATTTGGAACTCATGGCCGCTGCTACCTCTACAAGCCTTGATCTTAACAACAGCATCGATGAAGTCGTTGCTCGCGATGGGGATTGTGGTAGCGAAACCTTTATCGTGGGTGGCGCGCAGTCCTGGTCTCTTACCGCTGACGGACTTATTCAGGACATCATTGCTGGCGACGAAGCCAGCGGGATGACCATGATGGACTACGCACGTAACAGCCAATATGTTCTGGTTCGCTTTGTCTTGAACAACCAGGAGATGGACGATGCTGCTGACAACCAGGAGAATGTAAACTACATCGGTCAGGGCATCATTGAAAACGTCAGCCTCTCCGGTGGCTTCGACGAAACCTCTACTTACTCAGTAACCATTCGTGGCTACGGTAAGCTTTACAAGTACCAAGCATAATCAGAAATCATGGCAGTAATCAACGCAAATTGCATCGCGATCTACTTCTTCGATCACGACAGCACGACACAGCCTGAGACCGTAGAGGCTACAGAGCTTCCGTCAGCAGACACCACGGGCGGCAACAAGCTCTACCACACCTCAGCTAAGGCCTTCCTCGGCTTTGGGGAATACTCCTCAGGTGCTTGGAATGAGGTGACCTACACCTTGGCTGGAGCCGCGACCTCTAGCTCTATCGACTTGACGAACACCGTTGAGGACGTAGCGCGCAACGGCACGGGGGGCACGATCCAGGAGAGCAACCAGGAGTGGACAGTCACATGCGACGGTTTGATCCAGGACTCCAACGACGCGGGTGAAACTTTGATGGACATCGCGCGTGACGCGAACTACGTCATCGTCAAGTTCCAGACCGACAAGGACGGCACTGATGTAGAGTACATCGGAATCGCACTCCTTGACAATGTCAGCCTGTCTGGCGGCGTCGACGAGATCGCCACCTACACTGTGTCTATGACTGGTGTCAACGACTTGTACAAATACTCAGCATAATAATCAGGGGCGGCGTGTACAGCGTCGCCCCATATCACCAACCACATGAATACTTTACAAGGTCAATTCTCTATCAAGCTAGGTAAGAAGACTCACAAGGCGAGCCTTTCACTCAACGCCCTGCGTCTGATGACGATTGCATTTGGCGTCAAGCTATCTGAAATCGACAAGTGGATGAACGACGATCCCCTCACGGCGATCCCGGCATTCGCTTACTACGGCATCAAAAATGAAGCAGCGCGTTCGGGCAAGGATAGCGGTCTCCCCGACTTCGAAACCTTTTGCGCGCAGGTGCTTGCTGACGAGGACCAACTCAACCTTATGGTGGAGGCGGTCACCGGAGCGCTTGGTGGAGCAGACGACGTCAAGGGAAACTCGTAACCCCCAAAGGCAGCGGTCAGGGCCAAGAGCTCACCTGGGAACTGCTGTATAAAACGGGCCTCGCCATAGGGCTGAAGCCTGATGAGTTTTGGGGGATGACTTTACGGGAGTATGCGTGGTTCTACGAAGGCTATCAAGCCAAGGAGTCCCGGATGTGGGACCACACAGCTTCCATCCTTTGCCTGCTGGCAAACGTAAATAGTGGTAAGGGCAAGCGATTCACTCCGGATCAGTTCCACCCTTACAGCAAACAGACTGATCAAGTATCCAACGCTGCTGAAGCGGAGGCTCTGCTGGAGAAAATGAGAGAATTCAAATGATTGGAATTACAGGTGCAAGCCGGCTGTCGGCGATTCTAACTCTGGATATTACGCAGTTCATGCGTAACAGCGAGATCGCTCGCACCGAAATAGCCAGATTCCAACAACAAGCGCAACGCTTCGGCGCCGGTCTTACACGTACCCTCAGCTTGGGGTTAGGTTTGATCGGCGCTGCTTCGTTGGGCATCGCCAGCAACTTCAGTGAGATCTCCACGCAGCTGCGTGCCATCGGCCAAGAAGGCATTGAAGGCCTTATTTCCACAGCCAGGGATCTAGGTAGAGAGACCAAGTTTACATCTACGGAGACGGCCACGCTTGCGCTGGAACTTACCAAGCTTGGTTTCAATGCGCAGGAAGCGTCTGGCGCCCTGACTACTTCTGTTAAGCTCAGCCAGATATTCGGCGGTAGCCTAGACAAGGTCGGTACCAGCATTGCAGAGACGCAGCGGCAGTTCCGTGAGTTTACTGGAGAGACCAGGAGTTTCGAAGAGATCGGTGACATCTTCGCCGTCGCTTTCCAAAACAGCGCCCTCGACGTAGACAACCTGGCCGGCGCCTTGAAGAACGTAGGTTCCGTAGCCAAGATTAGTGGTTACGACCTAGAGCGAACAGTGGCTACCCTTGGAGCCCTCGCCAATGCAGGCCAGAAAGCAGAGCGTGGTGGTACGCGTCTGAAGACCACCATCATTCGGCTTGGTAAAGAACTCGGCTTTGGGGAGGACCAGATCCGATTGTTGGAGTCAGGCACGCTTGATACGGCGCAGATCTTCGACCTTCTTAAAAACAGAGCGGGTCTAGCCGGTGCTGTTATCGCTCAGTTGCCGACTGAGATCAAGCTTCTTGAGCAAAAACTCAAGGACAGCAAGGGGGCGCTAGATGCTTTGAACGCTGGACTTGGAGAGCAGTTGTTCCTTTCTACAGCACGGGCGAAGGCGGGTGTTGAAGACCTGTCTATTTCCCTTGGGGAAGGACTAGCGCCATTCGTGGCAATTGCTGCTGATTTGCTTCAGCTGGCTGCGAAGCGCTTCGACACTGTAAGTGAGAATACCAAAGAAGGGATTGGTCTGTTCATCACGATGGGTACAGTGATTCCTGTTCTGATCGTAGTCATCTCACAGCTCGGTGGCGCATTGCTCGCGTTGGGACTCAGCACCGTAGCTGCAACAGCAGGTCTAACCGCTCTTGTCGGTGTTATTGCTTTCAATGCGCTTCAGCAGAAGCAGTACCTGCAAAACCAGGAAAAGATCAACGGTGCGCTGGAGACTTTTTCTGATCTAGCTACAGAGGTTGGTGGCAATATTTCCAATTCCTCATTGCCTGCACTGCAGGCTCTGAAGAAGCAAACTGAGGAGGCGCTCGAGGCAGTCACGGATGCGCGGGAGGATCTCGGCAGCCAGCAACTAGGGGAACTTGCCGGAGGCGGGTTTGGAGCGGGCTTTGGTGTTGGTGTGATACTTAGAAGTCTGGGTATCGTACGCAGCAATGAAGAGGGTATCAATGGTGTCCGCAGGGACCGCAACGTTCTCCTCGCCAATGAATATAGGCTGCAGAAACAGCTTGAAGTTGTCACGGCGGCCATTCAGGAAAAGCAGCAGAAGCTAAAAGATCTTGCCGACGAACAGCTCGTACTGGCTCAGCAGTATGGTGCGGAGTTCGGCAACAGCGTCACGAACATCGATGCTCTGCAGAAAGGATGGGCGAAAACGCAAGACAATATTGCCAAGGCACTGGCTGAGTTCGGCCTGGCGAAAAACGACATCTACGATGTAAGCGACGAGATCGCTAGGATCAAGGACTTTGGTCTCCTCAGAATCTTGGAGACAGGTGGCATCCCAGAGGCGCAGAACTTCTTGGGCGACCTAATCGCTGGTGGCGGGACCTTGGAGCAGCAGAAAAAGCTGGTAGACAGCATCATCGCCGAGCTGAGCAAGACGGCAGTAGCAGCAGCTACGTCAGGGGCAGTGGAAGTGGCCGACCTGATTGACAAAGGTGTAACCAGCTACGAACGCCTGCAGCGCAAGCTTGAGCAAGACATCAAGGTGGCTGGCATCCGTAGCGCTCGCGTTGAAGCCCAACTGCTGAATGAAGCCACACGTGAGCTAGGTCAAAGCACGGAGTTGCAGTTCTTGCAAGCTGAGCTGTCGGCATTGCAAGCGCAGTTTACAGGCCTAGCTCAGGCCGGTGTCCGTGGTGGGTCACTCTCTTTTGTAGCGGACCAGATCGACGAGATAAAGGAGAGGATTGAACGCGCTCAGTTCCGTCAGGCTTTCGAGGAGTTCACCGATTCTGCTACTAACGCCAGTGCGACAGCGTTGCAGTTCAAGCGCATCCTTGGCGCTGCCACGGAGCTTGACGTATTGCAGGCAGCAGCACAGCGCGCAAGTGAGAAAGTCAACATCCTATCTCAAGGGTTCCTGCTAGGGGAGATTAGTGAAGGTGAGTTCCGTCGCAGCATTCTTGCTCTGAACGAAGCCATCAATCAGGTGGACATCCAAAAGCTGGAGGATGCGGTTGACGACGCGAACGAGGCACTGGGACAGCTGAGCATTGCCGAAAGCCTAGGAAGGGATGTAGACCTCAGCACGCAGACGAACAAGCAGGTAGAGGATCTTACCAAGCTCGTAGAGGCTTACCGTAAGCTAAGGGATCAACGCAAGCTCACAGCAGCGGAGTCGGCTGGTTTGCTACAGGCAGAGGAGCAGCTTGGCATCTCGTTGCAGGCACAGGAAGACATCGCCAATGCCGCCACCCTTACCTCGTTCCTTGGCAGCCAGGTACAGTTCCTTGGTGACGCGTTCTTGCAGGCAGCACGCGATGGTGCAGACTTCTTTACTGTTTTGAAGAAGTCTTTCCTCGACACCTTCTACGCCCTTGTCGCAAAGCTTATCACCTTGATCGCCTTGTACACCATCCTGGCTATTGTCTCAGGGGGAGCCACCGTTGGATCAGGGGGCTTTCGGGGTGCCGCAGCAGCAGCGACGCAGGGTGGTTTGGGGTCGTTCATTGGCAGTGGCCTCACGGGCATCAAATCCAACACAGTATCTGGACCCGCTCAAGGTGAAGGGGGCACACAACCAACTATCAAAGTAGAGGGAGGTATCGTCGGTACCGACCTCGTACTGATCAACCAACGAGGCAAACGCGCTCTCGATCGTACTTTTGGATAATGGCGTATACGAAGCACTTCAGTACAGTTTATGGTCAGCGGACCACAGGCAAGGAATACCTGGTGGAGATCTACGCCCGGGCTACGCAAGGGGCGCTACCTGGAAAAGGTCAGGAGCTAGAACTCTTCGACCCAGGGATACAGATCCAGTGGCAGGGTGATAGGGACTTGGTACGGGCCATCATGGGTAGCAGCCTGTCGTTTACTGCAAACCTGACGGAGGCTCAGTACGACAAGTGGGGGACGATCTTAGAGCTTAGTGAAGACGAGATCATCCTGGTGATGTACAGGGGCGATACTGCAGACAAGGATGAACTAGAGTGGTATGGCAACCTTCTTGCTGAGTCGATCTCTTTCGTGGTGGAGAATGAGTCTATCACCATGACCGCGCAATGGACCGATGGGTTGGGGCAACTCAACCTTCGCGAGTTTGGCAGCACGACCGTGTCTCCGCCCGCAGCCTATGTAGGCTTTAAGTCATTGGATTTTTGGCTTGCGGCATGCTTCACCAAGATTCCAGCTCACGACTTCATCCTAGAACGATTTGCATCGACGAGCGTACTTCCTGTCCTAACCACTAGCATTGTTTCGTTCCGTGAGGTAGGACTACCGGGATACGAGGCTGACTACGGTCCATTCAGCTTGCAGGTAGATGACGGCACCTTCTACAAGTGGCGCCCGCAGAACAGCATCCTCCGAAGGCTCAAGGTCTACGGCAAGACCTTTAGGGGTAAAAAGAAAGAACGCGATCGCTTGCGGGAGCCTGCACCAAAAAGAGTACTGTACAATACAGCTGACGTGCTGGAGGACATCTGCAAGACGTTTGGCGCTATCGTCTGCCACTGGCGTGGCTGCTACTGGATTGTCAATAGGCAAGCTTTGTCATTCCAAACCACGGACACCAAGTCGCATCGCTACGAGATCTATGCAGACTGGGAAAATGGGTTGAACGCCATCGTCATGAACGAAGATGACGAGGCGGTTATGCTCACTAACGATTTTGATGATGACTACCTATGGCTGGCTGGCGCGGTAGAGACGCGCAACTTCCCATTCGGATCAGCAGTTATGACTCACGAAGAGGGGGGTAGCGACCGTATCTGGGCTGGCGGTGTATGGGCCAACACAAGACCGGGATCTACAGCTACGGACCAGCACAACAATTTTATCCCTGGTGATACCAACCATCGGCAGTACGTCTTCAAGGTTTATGACAGCCAAGTGGATCCTCAGATACCAAACCAGGACCCAGCGTTTGGTAGTGAATACATAAATTTCAACCACTACAAATACCCAGCTGACCCCAGCGGTTATATGGGTTTTGAGGCGGAGACAGTGACAGACCTCACCCTGAACAGTGGGCAGAACCTGCGCTTTCAGATGGGTGTGGCAGCGCTTTTCCGGTACACCACAGCCAACGTGACCTATACCTTGGCGGGGCAGACCATGATTGCCCGAGTGCGCATCCAGTTCAAAGACGAAGATGGACGGTACACCAGGCTAAGCAGGAAGGTATACACGCACATCAACACTTCCGAGGGGTCGGATCTAGACGGCATCCGCATCGACAAGGCCGTCGACAACATGTACTACAGGAAGCTGTATCGATCTTTCACGTGGGTGTACTGGGATGGCACAGGCACTCCATCGGACGATTACGACGACGCGTGGTACGAGATCATCATGCCTCATGGTGACAGTGTCAACTCCGGTGACGATTGGGGCACCGAAGCCTATCCCGTTTGCCAGCAGTACAACGGAGCTACTTACGCACCTATCGCATGTCAAATCCAAGGCGAGGATACATCCTGCGATGGTGGTGGCGTCATCTTTGAACTCACCAACAACGAGAATACGCACAACCAGTACATGCTGGAGAACATCCGTTTCGAGCTACCACTGTACAATGACGTTGACGACACGGTGTGGAAGGAGTTCTATACGGAGCAAGGCGTCGAGGTGTGGCTACCGAACCATGGCCCGCGACGGAACCATACCACCTACAACGACCCTGATGGCGATTACTTTGCTGGCACGATCCCTCTATTGGGTCCGCAGCAAAACATTCACGATCCCCTGTGGCGTAGCGCCTATGCCGATGGCACGGGTGGGATACAGCAGGTGAATGAGAATGTAAACTTCGGCAACATCGGTGGCGTGGTAGGTTTTATTCCGGGATACTACTACTTCCCAAAGGAAGTGACGTTTGTTGGTGCATGCCTCTTCCTTGGCGATGGCAATGATGACTTTGACGTCATCACCCGCGTGGACAACGAGGACACCAAGGCTGTAGAAATCCTTGACGTTGGAAGCTCACGTCTCGGGTCTAGGTTGCAGTTCCGTAACACCCATGTCTGGGGTACGCTATGGGGCAGGGTGAAGAGCAGTGCTTCGGTATTTACAGACAACTACGTGGAGAATCTACGGTGGACAACGCACGGGAACGACCTGACTGCCTCACCCATCAAGGAGCCGTACGATAGTCTCCATGCCCTTGTTGCTACGGAATACCTGGAGCTGGTAGGCGAGATGCAGCGATACTACGCGGGAACCTATATCCCGAAGGCGTCAGCGCCTACGCTGCCTGCGCCATGGCGGTTGATTGAAACCGATCAGCTGGATAAAACCAACACCAGGACCCTGCTGCCTACAGCTCAGACTTGGACTATGAACGGTGGCGTCAGCGGGGAGTTTCTAGTTGCTCGGTCTACGCGCTATGCGGACATAGAGGGATACCAAGATGTGGGTACTGTTACAACCTACAAGGGTGGTGGCAAGTGGGTAGTCAAGCCTGGATTGGGCGGTAACGCCGTAGGCTTCGAAACGTTTACGAACTCCACCACAGACATAGGTGGGATTGACAATACTGTAGGGGAGCATAGCAACAAGCTGCAATTCATCAGCATCGACGATGATGAGAATCCGGTAGGCATTGATGGCTTCACCTTCGAGTCTGGCAGCACCCCTGACAAGCGTTTCGATCAAGCGCTGCGCTATGGTCGATTGGACCCTGCATGCGAAACCAATTTCAACGCCGATTGGTCATCTGTCCTTGGGGCCAACGAGACTTTGGAGACGGTATACATGGTGCAGCTAGACCAGACAGGTCTGTACATCGAGGAAGATACCGCTACTCCCGGTGAGGGTCAGTTCAGCAGGCGCAAGATCTATATTGGCTTTGGATCGTTAAGGGATACGGACTCAACATGGATTTCGACAGGGCCATCGTTCCCTACTGAATTGGCCTTGCAGGATGGTGTGACGAACGCAGCGGCCTACCGTGTTATCCGTGAGTTCCTAGGGGAGTACGATTTTGACACTGCGGATACAAACCCATCAGCAGCCAAGAAGCGCACGAACTACACTTTCCTGATCACCCACGAGATCGTTGACGACGTGACCTACCCTCTCGATGACTACACCGACGAACTCACAGCGGCGTACGGATTGCGCAGGTTGCTTACCGATACAACGACGGACTATCTTGTGCGTGTCACCGATGGACAAAACTTCATCAATGTCGGCTGGGATGACAACGGTGACTTGGACACGACTGGACTGACTTTGGACCAGAATGGAGATCTAGACGGCACGTACGAGATAATCACGTGGTACGATCAGTATGGCACGAACCATTTGACTCAAGACGCAAACGTAGCCAACTCACGCCCGACCTTATATAATAACATTCCTGCCCAATCATCGTTCAACAACATTGCCACTACGCCGTGCCTGGAATTTTCCAATTTTGAACGATTGCGATTGACGGACCCTACACCGCTGCTAGGCAGTGCAGCCAACACTGTCGCAGCTGTGTTCAGTTCTCTGGATGATTCATCTGCAAGACCTATTACGGCTTTGTGGCGATCAGGCAATGGTGGAGCGAATCTTGGTCAACAGGTTTTTCAGGTAGCAATCCTCGGAAATGGTGATAAGCTTAGGCACCAACATAGATCCGACAGCAACCAGCAGTATAAGTTAGACACTGCCACTGATTCAATAGGTGAGGAAACGTCCAACGTCTGGATCAGCACGCTTAGAAGGCTAGGGAACAACCAGGCAATTTTGAATGGAACGTTCTACCCCTCAGTACCCGCCAATGGCAGCGCATCAAACGACTATACCACCTTATTTCGAGACGACAACCCAGGCAGTGAGATCATGCATGTCGGTGCTCAAATAGGAACTGGGCTGAACTCTATATATTTCAACGGTTACATTCACGAGTTGGTGTTCTTCGCGACTGACAGCGACGACGGCGATCTAGAGCTGAGCGATATGGGCACCATTCACAACGAGATGAACACGTATCACGACATCGGAGATGATTACAATCCATGAGTCAAGCTTTTATCAATATTGAACCTCAAGGTCTGCTCAGGAGCAAGGAGCGCGCTGAAGCTATCAGCAGAGAACTCTACAATATTAGCAGGCCTGTCCACATTCAGCGTGAGGACGAGAAGGGCGTCAAGCTGTTCAGTGTCATAGATCATCCTATACAGGAAGGAAGAGCTGCGCTAGAGGTCTTCACTGACAGGCTCATCGAGTGTCACCCCGAAGCGGTTCTGGAACGACTCGTGGCTCTTTTCCCAGAGGTGTCTGAAGCGGAGCGATACTTCTTGTCAAGTAGCATCCACCAGAGTACCATACTGACGTTTGGAGTAATGCTTCCATCAACAGTCACCTTGCGAGATGTGACCTACATGCTCAAGGAAGGATTCTTTTACCCTGATGATAGTTTAGAATGAAATACCTACTAACAACACTACTTGGAATGGCCATCCTCTTGTGCTCTGCGCAGGAGGAATGTGCGCAGCTGACAAGCCCGGTATACATGGGCTTCGGCGGCGTGTTTAAGCACAGCGTACGTCTCGATGACGTGGAGGAAGTCACACTACCTGTCGTCTTTCACATCATGCACAAGGGGGTGCCCAATGGCACTTCCCATAACCTGCCAGACTCCGACATCCTTTACAGCCTGGACCGCATGAACGAACAGTTCCGTAAGGTGCCTGGCGGCACGGGTGATGGCAGCGGTGTGGACACGAAGATCAACCTATGTCTAGCGCAGCGCGATCCCTTTGGCGCACCAACAACAGGCATCGTACGCTACGACCTCAGCGGCATCGCTCAGTTTATGGCCGACGGGGTGGCTGTATCAGGACTCGATGATGGGTATCCCGACGGTAGTCTCAAGTCGCTGGGATGCTGGAACGTCGATGAGTACGTCAACATATATGTCGTGCCTGAGATCAATGGCAACAACGGCGGTGGTGGTATCCAGGGGTACGCCTATGTAGGCCCAACCAACAACTGCCTGGACGGCATCGTGATGCTATCAAGCAGGTTGGAGGATGATGGCTACAACCTGGGCAAGGTCCTTAGCCACGAGATGGGCCACTACCTGGGGTTGCTGCACACGTTTGAAAATACCACTAGCTGTGATCAGGGAGGCAACTGCTTGGTCGCTGGCGATAGAGTGTGCGATACGCCACCAACAACTACGAACTGGATCTGTTCCGCACCGTCGTGCCCTGACGCCCTAGTGGACAACTACATGGACTACACGGGCGAGATCTGTAGAGAGGCCTTTACGGAAGGTCAGGCAGAGCGCATGCATCAGACGATAGAGACTGGTCGTCCCAACCTGGCGAATGGGCTGAAGTGTCTCCCGCCAGTGGAGTTCGATCTAGGTATCCAGTACCTCGACTACGAGGAGCAGTTCTGCTTGCTGGAACAAGACGTCAAGGTAGGCCTTGCCAACACAGGGACCACGGAGTATGGGATGGCTACTGTACAGATCACATCGAGCAACGGGGTGTACACCGAAGAGGTTTTCGACGTAGCCCCAAACACCAGCATTGAAGTAGTGGTTGAAGATGCTGCCATTGACGGTGGCTTTGTGGTTGAAGTCATCGCGCTTGGGGATCAGTACCCTGCGAACAACCAAGCGTCAGGGTTCGTGTTGTACGAAGAGGGTGATCTATGGCGCATGGACTTCACCTCTGATTTCTTTGGCAGTGAGACGGCATGGGCGCTGTTCGATAGCGAGGGGCAGACCATACAGCAAGATGGACCTTGGGCTGCGGGCATCACGCTCCGTCAGTACGACCAATGCCTGTATGACGATTGCTACACACTGATGATCTATGACAACGGTGGTGACGGCATCCCTTACGGCGGAGAAGTGGTGATGTGGGTAAACGACAACATGATCACGGTTGATGTCAGTGGGGATTGGAGTCAGCTGGAGGTACCCTTCTGCGTTGAGGATGGAGAACCCTGCCTGGGAGACTTCGATCAGGACGGCGTGGTTGGCAATGCGGATCTCTTGGACCTGCTGCTCAACTTTGGCTGCACGCAGAACTGTGCTTATGATCTGGATGGTGATGACGACGTAGACGTGGAGGACTTTCTGGCGTTCTTCCCTTTGTGGGGCACCGATTGCACAGCTGGCCTTGTCATGCAGCCTACACGCAGCATCGAAGCGGGCACCCTGCCTGAAGGCATCTACGGTTACTACGATCTGTCAGGACGCAAGGTATTCCGATTGGGCGACGAGTTGCCCGGCGGCATTTACATCAAAGTAGACGAAAACGGAGCATCGAAAATTTACTCAGAATAATGGAGGACATGGATTTTGTGATGGCGTTGGCGCCATCTATCGTCACGGCGATAGGTGTATGGGTTAGCCTGAACAGCGAAGTGGCGAAACTCAAGGGCCGGGTCTACCGGCTAGAAAGCGATCAGTCGGAACTCAAAGGCATGCTCAAGGAGTGCGTGGAAGGTATCCACGAGCTGAAGGTGTTGCTGGCAAAGCAGGGCTTATGAGGAAGATACGCAAGATCATAGTCCACTGCACGATGACCAAGCCAAGCATGGACATCGGAGTAAAGGAAATTAGAAACTGGCACATCAATGAGAACAACTGGTCCGATGTGGGATACCACAAGATCATTCGCCGATCGGGTGAGATCGAAGATGGTAGGCCAATTCACAGGCCTGGGGCTCATGTTCAGGGTGAGAATTTCGATTCTATCGGAATCGCATGGGTTGGAGGCATGGCAGAGGAATCTTCGAAAGCGGAGGACAATAGGACAGCGGATCAAACGACTGCTCTCTTCAATCTCCTTCAAGATCTTCAACAACAATACCCAGGGGCCGCTATTCTAGGTCACAGAGACGTCAAGGGGGTCAAGAAACAGTGCCCCAGTTTCGACGTCCGACAATGGTACACCGAAGCATGTATAGAAAAAGGCAAAAAAGAACAAAGCGCACCAACGGTTCGCCCGAGCACGATATTCAGGTACTTATTATTGATCACTTGGAGGCTATGGCGCCACCACCGCTCTTCTCGGCGACGGTCGGAGGTGTCAGGGTAGCCATGCACACAGCGCTGAAGATGAAGCAGGCGGGTTACAAGAAAGGTATCCCTGACATCTTGATCTTCGAACCAAGGAATGGATATGTTGGTCTAGCACTGGAGGTAAAGACCTCAACAGGGCGGGCCAGTGAGCATCAAAAGATGTGGCAGCATCGGTTGCGGGAGAAGGGATGGAAGGCGGAGATATGCAAGGGCCTAGAGGCGTGCATTGATTGCATCGATGAGTACTTCAACGTAGAGACGAACACCGTACTATAGTCTTCATTGTGGTTGGTGAAGCACGGCTTCGGTCGTAGGGAGGGCTTCGGCCCTCCTTTTGCTACCAGAAGTTGTCGTACATGTACTCTATGACGTCTTCTCTCCGCTCTTCCGGGTTCCCGTCAAAGACCTGCAGATAGATTGGCGTATGCGGTCCAACGTACGATCCCCACACGTTGTATTCAAGGAACTCAACGGCATCGTCAAACGTCAGATCAGGCTCTTGGTTGCGCATGCAGAGGACCATGGCCCACTTGTCATAGACCACACGCATGTTTCCGTCATATTCCATGACGCCAATGATGCATTCATCGAATCCGTCAGCGAAAATTAGTTCCTCGTTCATAGTATCTGATTCTGTACCCATACGCGTCCTTTCTTGGTGACCTCTACTAGACCGTAGCCATGTTGCCAGTCGTTGCGTGGATGGTAGGATGGCGTCGGCTCACCGAGATGACCCAGGATATGACATTGCAGCAGCTTGCCCTGCCCGTCCCTGGTGTAGAAGCTCTCTGGCCTGTGGAGGTGCCCGCAAATAGCTGACTTCTTCATCTTAGCATACAGCTTACGTGATGGATTGACACCACCGATGCCTCGCAACTCATGGCCATGCAGAAACGACATGTCTCCGCAGTGGATGAATCCGTCCTGCACGTATGTCACGTCCTGCATGTTCATGTCCAGCAATCTAGGCAAGCTTAGCGAAGATAGATCCCTAAACTCCTCACAGTTTTTTAATATGTAATGTGACAGCCTCACCTCGTGGTTGCCCTCGATGTAAAAGATGTCTGCTGTGGGGAATGCGTCCCTTATACAGAAGAGGATCTGAGACCCCACCTCCAGTTCACGCTGGAAGGTTAGCGTGCCAGGGGCATTGGGGTATCTGCTGATGCGGTGAAAGTCCATCATATCACCCATGATGATCACCGTGTCCGCACCGAAGTCTATGCCTCCCTGCATAGCAGCCTCAAGTGCAGCGGGATCATGGTACGGGGCATGGATGTCCGATAGCAAGAGGAATTTCCTCCCTCGTCCGATCTCCACGTCCTTCTGCCTCTTCTTGTAATATGTCTTGGGTAGGCTAATCATGATAGTCGATCTTGAAACTGGCAGCGATAACCTCTGCCATCCACCCGCCAGCCGGCAGGCCGATGGTGTTTAAGAGTTCGTCGATGATGCTACTTTGATCAGGCTCTAGATCGCTGTCCTCGAACCATCCCGTACTCTTCTGGCTATGCCACAGCAAAAAGGCCTTGTCGCGATCGTCAAGGACCATGTCAAGCTCGGGGTTCTTCGCTCCGAAGCAGTCCCTCGCAAGGTCGTCCATGTCCTCTATGTGCTCGCGGTAGTTATCGTTCATCGTCACCGGGATACGACTGTCGCTGGCAGCCTCCACCAGCCTTTGGATGGTCTGATTGACGTGCCACGGTTTCCTGTCGGTGATGTAGGCGATCAGGGTGTTGGGCAGGTACATGAACCGGCTCATGAAATATTGAAGTGCAGCGTTTTGCCCACGACTAAGGGTATCACCCTCACCATGAATGCTGCGATAGGAATTGTAGAAGTCTATGGCTTCCTCCTCTGTATAAAAATAGCAGGTCTCTACTCGAGTGCTCATCTATGCCAAGTTTGCGTCATAGCCACTCCATAGCCCATGATAACCGTGTCCCTCAGTGACGTAGACAACGCAGCTTTCATTCTTCCTGTGAACCTTGTAGGTCAGGTATCCAAAACTTGTCACGTACACTCCTGGGTTGGGATAAGACTCTGCTAGGACACCGGCCATCTCCAAGACTTCGGGCTTGGTGATATAGTGTTCCTCTAAATCCGTCTCGATGATCACACGAACCATAACTGGCAAAACATTTTACCAATTTATGTTCTGCTTGTGTGAGATATGCTGCCATCACACCAATCGTATAAGCTGCGCCACTTTTGCGAGGTTGATGTCTTTCACATAAAACATATAGCTGTGTTTGCCACCGTGCTTTCCGGTCTCTTCGAGGTTCAAGGCACGCAGCCTGCTCTTGAATCGGCGGATCGACCAGGGGTTGTATCCTTGATTGGCACAGTAGCTCTTGAAGCTTGTGTGAGCCCTGTCCTGATGGATCTCAGCAGTGTTTTCAATAGTGCTATCCACGGTGATCCCGCTGGCCTCCATCCAACTCATGAATGGGTCGCCTTCTAGACGTAGACGTTCCAACTCTTGCTCAAGCACTGGCGGACGCAGCAACCTCCCTTCATACTGCCGAAGGTGGGCTATCAATGCCTTGGCCATGCTGAACCCGATGCCTATTTGGGCTTCAATGGTGGTCAGGTCATTGATGAGGTTAGGGTCACGCCTCTTCTCGTGCTTGGCGCTGCGAAAACTTACGATGTCGAAGCGACGCGCGACGCCAGGGTCACTCAGGACGTAGCTCAGGCCCATCTCGTTACTAGCAACCACGAGGCTGGCACGCGGAGTAATCTCTACAGGCTCACTGTACAGCTTGCGCGCGATGATAGGCTCCTTTGACACGATCATCTTCAGCGCATCCTTGTCACCGATGTTTTCACTGGCATCAGCGCTTACACAAAGGGTGGCGTGGGCCAGGCGCATGCGATGTCGGCTGTCGTCACGAGTAATCTGACTGAGGTTGTCCGTCCTCATGACGTTATGGTGCCCGATGCATCCTGCAATGGCTTCAATCATGGTCGATTTACCAGCTCCTGCTGCGCCGATGAGTAGCAACACCTTCTGAGCCTTGAGGGGATCGCCAGCTATGGCATTGGCGAAGCTTGCCAGCACATACTGCCTGCTGTCTGCATCAGGAATGGCCTCTTGCATGAAGGTTTCCCACCGATCGCTGGTTGATGGCTCACGCCAGCGCCCAGGGATGCAGTAGGTGCTCAGATCTTCTGGCCTATGGTCAGGAACGAAGTGCTCGCGGCCCTCGCTGAACGTCAGAACACCGTCCAAGAAGTTGATACCGCGAACACCTCTACCTGAATAACCAAAAACCACCTCGGGTTTGCCATAGGCCGTAAAACTCTTGTCAAACTCACGTTGGAAATCGCTTGTCAAGATCGATGGCTTGAGCAGGCCGGAGGATTTGGCGAACGCACGCAACACCTTTCCTTTCAACCCGTCAGTTATCGGCTCGTAGTGGGTGCCCATCCAGACATTGGTCATACCTCCAATCTCCAGCATAGGAATACCACAGAGCTTCGACAACGCCGGGATCGAAATGCCGAGCATCGCAGCAGCAGACTTGGCGCTACACTTGTCCGGATCGTAAGGTATTTCTACTACCTCACTTACCTTCTCTGGGGTAACCAGGTTCTCGGCCAGACAGCACAGCTGTTCTATCTGCCTAGTGACCTCGGTTACGTTTTTCATGCCAGCGCTTTCTTACTTCGTGCTCAAATTCGTTGAAGCGTTTGTTCAGCGCATAGATACATGCTTCGAGGAGTTCTAGCCTCGTTTCGGTGTCAAATGTTCCCAACACGCCAGTGTGGAAAACGGTCCCATAAGTTTGGGCCACATGAAGGCCTTCTTCATCCAGGTCTACCAGTGAACTAGACTCCTCCTCGTGCTCCTGATCTGGATCTAACTGGCTGTGAACCTCGTAGAAGTGCAGGTGACTAACGAAGATGTCAAACACGGTGTCGGCATCGCTACCTCCCTGCGGATCGGTGTCTGCCTGGAAGTATTCACGAAGGGCTTTGTAGAAGTCAGCCTTAAACTTTTTTGCAGCGTCTCTGTTGTTCTTCATCTGAGAAATAAAAAGAGGAGGTCAAGCCTTAGCCCGACCCCCTCCATCTAACCTAATAACCCACTCAGAATGGGAGGTCATCAGAGGTGCGCGGATGCACATTCACCTCTGCAGGAGCTCCCTTCTCAGCTGGCTGTCCTTGGTCAATACCAAATGCTCGTGCGTTCCCGAGGATGGGTCCGCGCAAACCTTGCTCGCGCATCTCCTTTGGGATGTCTTGCGCTGCGAAATAGTCGTAGCCGTATTGGTTGTCGGGTGTATTCACCAGACGCACGTTGATGTAACGGCCTTTCTTGCCTTGGACGATCTGATTCTTGTCAATCATGTCCAAGTTGATGCTCATGTTGATGGCTTGGGGAATTGGCATGCCTAAATATCGGTTATCTTCTTTATATGCTCGCCGATCTCACGCTTTGAGGGCGCGTAGAACTGCATTGGGTCTTGTTGGTTGAGCTGCAAGCGTGTTATGACCTCTTGGATCTCGTCGCTTGTCATCTCGATGTCGAAGTCAAGCAGGGTGTCGTTCAAATCGTCCTGTTCTTCGAGCGACAGGGTACTTGTACGCACGAGGGAGACCGCAAACCGCCTGCTGTTGTGGTAGACGTTGCTATAATCATTCTCCGGGCCACAATCGAAGAGTTCGTCGATCCAATCGCTCATGATTCGTCGACCTCGTCCTCGCCTTTGACGCCTAGCTCGTACAGATCTGCCATCTTCAGCACGCAACGGCTCAAAGCACGCTTTTCTGCCATCGCAACAGGGTACTGATTCCTGCAGTTCTTCATAGAGGATTCGCCAAAGGTCTCCGTGTAAAATTTCTTGTTCTCATCGTCGAAACCAGCACGGAAACCCTTGGCTTTGATCACGTAGCATCCTTTCGATACGTCAGACAGCGATTCAATCACCTCATACTCGACGCGAATGCCAAGACCACGTTGGATCTTCTCAATGCCTTCTCGTTTGATGATGACGAAACCCTGGGGGGCTTTGAAGAAGTCATCCCTACCTAATCCGTAGGCGTCGGACAACTCTCTGAATCGAATCTTCTGGCTATCGTTCACTTGTGATAATATCCTTCAGTTGCGCACGGCAGTACGCCACTTCCTTTTCTTGATGGTGAATGTACGCCTTGAGATCATCACACCTCTTTTGCAGCACGTTGATCGCGTGCTCCGCGTTGTACATGGTGTGCATCATGCGCTTCCAGTTGTCACGCTTGACCTGTTCAAGCTCATGCCCATGTGTCTCGAGGAAGATGCTGATCTCGTCAGCACGTATCCCCAAATGTAGAGAGGTGTTGGTTATCTCATGCGTCTTCACGTCATTTATTTTTACGACGGTCTCCCGTGATCGCTGTGATGATGATGTCGAGGTACCCGAACACCTGATTATCAGATTCAGTGGGCGTGAGATTGACCACCACCTTGATAAAGGCCATCAGCGCGATCGTGAGGGCCATCCAGTTTTCTGCAAAAAAGTTAGCGTCCATAATTCAATATTCGTAAATCTGACCTTGCAAGTCGTACAGAACAGCAATCTCGTCCGTCATGTCAGGATCTTTGAGGCTGATGATCAGAGACCACATAGGTCGTCGTGTTTCTGTGACAAAGGTAGGCTCCACACGTGAGGTCACGCTCTTGTTCTCACTCTTGAGGTACTCCTGCGGGATCGCCCAGGTCAGGTGACGCGGTACGACACCGCGTTCAATGCTTAGCTGGTCGATGATGATGTCTCGAGGCACCGAGTGGTGCCCGAGCCCTCTCACCTTATCGAGCAGTAAGTATGCCACCAATAGGGCGGCCAATGCGATGGGTAAAGCCACTATAATCATCTGAGGGGTAGTTGAGTAGGTTGTCAATCGCCTCCTTGAGTTCGCTTTGGATCTCGAGCAGGCCGTCAGTGTCGATAGCCAGTCCATGCAGTCCGCATTGGAAGGCCAGCACCTCTACGCTACGGTGAAGGCGAGACAGGTAGCGACAAAGCATACCCGTCTCGCGCATAGAGGTCTTCCGGATGTTCCACAGGTCAAGATGAATGCTATGCATCGTGTCTGAGATCATCTTGGCAGCTGGCTTGGTCAGGGCTGTGCGCTGAGCGCCACTGCGCTTACACCAATGGAAGATGCGTACACCGATGTCGTGCATCACAATGGCTTCTCAACAGTTACCAAGCCCCAGAACAAGCTGAACTTCTGAACCAGCTTGACCTTGTCGCTTGATGGTTTGATGGCATTGGGGACCACGTTGCGGTCCTTCTTAGGCATCGTACCGCGCTCCATCTTGAGTCGTCCACGCATCTCGTAGATAGCCATAGGCGTACGGCCCAGGGTGGATGCAATCTCGTAGTTGCTCATCTTGTGCGCGTTGGACTTGATGAACTCGATCTCGTCTGTCGTCCATCGACGACGTGTAATCTTACGTTTCATTAGGTTATGTATTATTGGTCATAGATTTGTCCGTTCGAATATACGGGAATAGATATAAAGTGGGAGGGTCGGCTGGCAGCGGTAGGCCTGAAGCCCACACGCAGTTGCCAGACGTTTTCTTTGTTTACTTGTAGTGGCAAGACAGTGCAGGACAGTCGGCCCGGTATCCGTCGATAGTGGGCGTCGAACATAGGCTCGACACGTAGGGAAGACCACAGGCCACGCGGTGGCTTGCCTGATTCGATCTTCTCTTTGATCTGCAGTAGTCTCTTCGGGACGTTGGCCCGATAGCTGTAGTTACGCAGAGCGATGCGCCAGAGATTGAAAACAATCCCCGTAACAGTCACCCATACGAACACCTGTTCTACTATGTTCATAGTGGTATCTGATATTTGAGACGACTAGGACACGACGTTGCGTACACCATGTGGTCGATGTCATTGATGGTCATCTTGAAGGAGCCAAGGCCCAGCTTCATCTGACCTGCAGCACACATCGCGCTGGTGACATCCTCGTAGTCGTGGCCACTGAGCTTCATGTCGTCACGAAAGGTCTTGGTTTCCAAGGCTTCGCTTGCAATGAAGAGATCGAGACTTAGCGGATCCTCCATCACCGTCATGTTGCCCCATGGTTGGGTCACGATGTAAGCGTAAGGCAGAGACTTGTCTTCGCCGTCGTCTACGTTGTGAATGCGTTGCAGTCTAATCTTCAAGTACTTCTTGTCATCCGTGGAGTCGACAAGGTTCATGCTTGACAGCACGTGATCCTCATAGATCTCGTGGCATTCCTTCATGTCAGGGTATTTCTTCTGAGCCCTCACCTTGAGGTGGGCTGAGAGTCGTAACGCCTGCTCGAAAGATGGGACGAGATAGAAATTGTTGAAGTCGACACTCCCAGAGCAGTACACGGCAAAGACGTGTCCCTTCTCGACAGAGTGGTCAACTAGGGCGCAGCTCAACTGCGCCCTAGCGTCCTTTTCATATACACTCATGAGCATGACAGGATTAGACCAGCCATTGCACAAGCGATGACGGCAATGTAACGCACAAAGAGGTAGGACTCGCAAGACTCCTTGTAAGATCTGTCACGATAGCGCAAGGCCAGCATGAGGATCGCGAGAATAACAAAGGTTGTTGTAAGCATGGCTGTTAGTTAGAGAGCTGCTTCGATCTGGTTGGCAGTGCATCCAAGGATGGCTCCACCGACGAAAGCGACTGTGCATTCTGGGCAGAAAGGAGTCATGACAACGACGAGCGCTGTGTGGTCGTCAACGACAGACTCGACACACTCACCGATGCATTCCCAGCACCAGGCGGCCTCGTCATCGACATTGTACACGATGTCGTACCCCATTTGGTAGATGCCTTGCTGTACGGTGAACGTGATTGTGTTTCTCCCGTCCGTCATCTCGACAAACACGGCGCTGTTCTCCGTCTGGAGATCGTACAGCTTGTAGCCATAATCGCGTCCGTTGTGGCGGTAGACGTCCTTGACGAGGAGCTTGCCACGTTTCTTGGTCGTGACGTCAGTCGATGTCGTCTCGATAGACGGCAGTGGGTTGATGGCTTCCTTTGCACAGCTCGAGAAGCACGTGATAGAGGCGACCAGCGCGACCATCGGTAGGTTAAAAAGGTTTTTCATAACAAATAAATTAAAGGTTTTTCAGGGTGTTGTTGCAATGTAGGGAATTAAATTTGATTTTGAAAGATGTTGAGCATGTCCGTGCCTTCAGGGTGATTCATGAAGTCAACATGGCGGTAGAGCCATCGCTCACCAGGGTGCTTGGCAAAGGCCTGCTCAATCCGGGCCATCTGAGACGGACTGAATAGTCGAGAGCCGGGGTCGCAGTCAGGATCTTCTTGTAGTGCTAACTCCCAGAGCTCTATAGATCCGTCGTCCCACACAGACTCAAGCCAGGTGGCCCTAGTACGTGCGTCAGACGGCAGAGTTCCTGCTTTGTGATAAAGGGCGTAGTAGATGTCGCCCTCTTCGAAGGGGTATTTGATATTTGACATAGGTTATTATGTTAGAGAATTTCTTCGTTCCACAATAGATTGTTGACAATAATTTCTGTGATGTACCTCGTGACGCCATCGCCGTCCTCATAGGCACGGTAGGTGAGCCTGCCTTGCACGACCAGCCTCGAACCCTTCTTTCCTTTCGCGAGCTGCTCAGCACATGGGCCCCAGGCAACGATGTCGTGCCACTGAGACTTCACAATGGGAGGTGCGTCGTCACTGTAGTCTCTCCACTGATCAGTAGTGCAGATCACAGCTTTTGTCTTGACTTTTCCGTCATCGAAACAGATCATGTCGGGATCGTTTCCGAGTCGTCCAATAAGTTGGACTTGGTTTTTTAGGTTGTTCATGGTGTTGTAAGTTGAAAGGTTAGAGACCCATGAGAACGCTTAGCGGTACTTCATGGAGGAAATAAAATAGTCTGTGGTAAGAGCCTTCTTTTTTGAGTTCTTTCTTGAGCCAGTTGGGCACAGAGGTCTGCTCGAGGAGTACTGCCTGTTGCCAGATTTGTCGGTAGCCCCATGCGTCAAACTGTGGTTGTTGCATAAGGAATTCAGCGATCAGGAAGGTTCTGTAAGCCTTAGTCATAGTCGTCGGTTATTGTCCAGTTGACAATGAATTCCTCGAGGTCTGTTGCGAGGTTCTCCATTTCGCTGTGAAGCAATACTTGCTCACGGTCAACCAGTAGTTTGTGAAGTTCTTTGTAAGCGTCAGTGTAGTTGAGAACATAGCTGATCTTTTCTACCAGCTCCGAGCGCTTGTCTGGATCTATCTTTGTGTTTTCCATAGGTTATAGGTATTAGGATTTAATCGTCTTCGTTAGTAAGTGTTTTACCACAGCTCTCACACTCGTAAGGGCTGTCGCTTTCTTCATAGTCGGGGTGGCATTCGTCGTAGCTGAAGCAGTTGCCACGATTGTCTGGACCGTCACCATCGTGACCGTACAGCTCGAATGCTTTGTCTTCGTCTTTAGGGAAGCATGATTTGCAGAAGTCAAGAGCCAAAGACTGCGATGTATATATCCTCATGTCTTAGTGCATTACAAGTCCCACCTTGTGTGATTCGTTGAACCACTTGGTGGCGTTAACATCGGAGGCCATGGCGTCTACGTACCCGGCATCGTGCATGTCCTCGTAAGTCGAGAAGATGCGAGCGTGTCGGTGGTTGTCGGTGTCGATGAGTTCGTCACGTGTGCCACCCTCCGAGAAGATGATGTCGTAGTTGTCAGGGATGTCGTCGCGATCAAGAAAGAGAGGCAGCGACTTGGTGTAGCTGTAGAATCGTACGTGCGGATTGGCTCGTGCGATTGTGAACCACTTGTCGACGTACTCTCGAGAGTAGTAGTCGCCGGAGTCGTGGACTCGTACCATGTCAGCCTTCGTGCTTGCCAGCTCTGCGTTCATGCGACTGACAAAGTCGTCAGACTTGCTAGCCTCGTAGCGGTAGCGGAACGCTGGCTTGACGTTGCTCCAGACGTACGCGCCTTTCTGTGCGTAGCAGAACTTGGCACATGCGCCAGCGAAAGGGCACGTGCGTCGTCCAGTTTCGGGGTCCTCGAATGCCGGGATACCAAAGTTCATGACCTTGAGACCAACGGCCTTGCTGGTTTTGCGCAGCTTCGAGTTCTGAGTAAGTAAGTTAGGCATAGGTTAGATATTAGAATTGTGAGTTGTAGTCGTCGAGACAAGCGTCTTCAAGACTCGACCAGTCGAGAGACTCCGTGTGGTAGTCGTTCGCTGGCACGTCAATGAGACGGGTCTTTGTGCGAATGCGGTAGATGATGTCGATAATCTCTACGCTTTCACGTTCGCTTGGTAAGTCGTAATCACCACGAGTGCCAGGGTGAAACTCGTAGATCGCGATGGCTTGACAACGTACAGAGTCGTCGCCCCATTCGTCGAAGATATGTTCATTTTTCATCGTCGTGTTCTAAGGATTGTAGAGCGTCGAGAACTTGTTGAAGGTCGTACTTGATGTCCGCCAACTTGTTCCACAGCTCTGAGATTTGTTCTTTGTTTTGCTGTTCTTGCTTCTTGAGCCTGCATTCTTGCAGGTAGATTTTCTCGTCGTGTTCTTCGGCAAGGAGGTGAATCTCTTGTTCGTGCAGTTGCATAGCTCGAGTGTCAGAGAGGTTGTCGTACCACACGTCGACCCAGATGCCGTCGCCGATGATTTCTGCGCTCGAGTAGCCGAGCGCT
>Ga0129351_1000131_pt1 | contig 24625 bp, 19 predicted proteins | sample CPBDNA_8_FD_94423 | JGI IMG/M metagenome (GOLD analysis project Ga0129351, IMG submission 94423) | Freshwater to marine salinity gradient microbial communities from Chesapeake Bay, USA - CPBay_Sum_27_0.2_DNA | ecosystem: Environmental > Aquatic > Marine > Coastal | place: USA: Chesapeake Bay... | reverse complement strand
ATTTTGTCTACGATGTTACCTTCATCTTTGCCTGTTAAACCGTCAAGTGATGCACCCTTTGCTAGTTTCTCTAAATCGTGTGGATTTTCCGCCATATAGATTCTTTACACTTAAGAATCTGAATATGGTTTGTAAATTAAAAAGTCTGGCTGATTTTGATGTTTTTTATAATTATTTGGAAACATCGTTACTCTATGCTGTTCTCCATCGATTTCAACATAACCAGAAAGATATGTTCCGTTTGGGCCAGTTTTCTTCCAAACTGCACCTTTTTGTTGCTTTTGCCACTTTTTCACATAACAAATATTGCACAAAAAAGACTAAATGTCAAGCGGAATATTGTATTTTATTTTTATATATGTTTCGTTTGATTCAACCTGCTCGGTATCGAATGTTTTAAGCATATAATTTGTATATTTATCGTAGTTTTCTCTTTTTGTAAGTGGCGAATAAAGCTCTTTCACTTGATTAACAGCACAAAATTGATTAATTATTTCTTTAAATGCTCTAACAATAATTTTTTGCAATAGACAATCTGGATTTTTTACCGTGAATTTTAATTGATGTGAATCACCAACTTTTACGAAAACGCAATATAGAAATATATCATTAGTTTCGGTGTTAACCGCAACATATTTATGAAATCTACTAGCCTCATACTCTTTGAGAAAATTTTCTGTTTGTATTCTTTTGTTCCTGGCTGATAGCATATTTTCAGTATCTGAAATACCAATAAGTTTAGCTTTTTTTTGAAACTTACATATAAAATTACAAATTTTAGTAAAATCTCTTGTTTCGTATTTTCTAATAATGTATTCTTTAACCTTGTACATTGGTTGAGTAATTAAATCTTTGAAAATCTTCGTGCCACAAATCTAAAACTTTTTTTTCTGTTTCTTTTGTGTAGTAATTTTGATATTTATTGTGTGAAGATTTATTTTTTTGAGGTAAATTAACTGGAATATCTATAACATTGTAGTTGAAAAGAAAATTTTTAAAATCTTCTTGTAGGTTTTCGAATTTCAAAATCGACACCTTGCTTGGAATATCTAAATATTCGCTTTGGCTCATTGAAGCGATGCTTTTTTCTTTCAAACAAAAATCTACAAAGTTATTAAAAGAAGTAAAAGTTTTATTTATAAAATCATTTTGTTGACAAAAGAAATATTGAGATACCATTCTGTCAAAAGGATTTCTGCACACCGCAAAACAAGGTAGTAATAGTATTTCTTGACCTAAACACTCTATAGCTTCGGATACCTTACAATGGGATGGAGCAAAAATATTATGAAATCTATTTTTTTTAAATAATTTTTTTAAATTTTCATCTCGTATTATATTTTTATCGCCCAAATGCTCGTAAATAGATGTGCTGGCATTTTTGGGTATACGAAAAAAACATACTTTGTTTTCAAATTGCATTTAAATTTGTATATTATTTTCAAAGAAATATTTAGACCAATCTATTTCCATATAGCTAAAAGGCTCAGAAGCTATAGTTCTAGTTGGAAAAGTTCTTCTGAAATAAGAAGCTCCCTTTTGATCTCGGTCGGTCATTCTAATATAAATCTTTTTGCGACCAAAATACCCAATTATATATTGCATGGCTTTAATTAAGAAATCTTTATAAATCAAAGATACTTTGTACTCTTTATTTGTTATAATCCAATTAATCATTACTGAATTTCTCTTAAAACTTTCGACAGCCAAAAACCCCAAAATATCACCGCTCTCGGAATCTCTAGCCACAAAAGAAACTTGTTCTTTATTTTGAATAGCTGATTGGGAAACTTCTTCGCAAATTTCTTCTAAGTCGTTAGCTCTTTGGACAGGGTCTTCTATAGCGTCAAAATCATCACCATAATCAGTTTCAAAAAAAACTTTAGCCATAGCTCTTATAGCTTCCCGATCTGTCTTTTTTGTAAAACCGTGTTCGTAATTTTTAATCTCTTTCATAATTTGGATATTTTACTATATATCTACCTAATTCATCAACCGCAATTACCTTTACACCAAAATGTTTTTGCATATACTTTAAATAGCTATCATATCTTTTTCTATGCATTAAAACAGAAAACATATTCTCTCTATCTAGGTCGACTTTAACTTGCTCAATTAATTCTTTGTGAGAGGTAACACCAATCTTGTTTGCGGTATAATCTGGGTCTTTGAATCCTATTTGCAATTCTACGCTTGGTTTATCGACAATATCTACGGAAAACATGTAAGCGGAAAATATACAACCTCTCTCCATATCTTTGACCACATAAGTAGCTTTATTTTTTAAAATGATTGATTCTAGCTCATTTTTTATGAATTCATCGTAAATTGCGGAGTCCAAACTTAAGTTTTTATTTAACAACGAGGAAATTTGGGCATGTTTTTGGAATTTTTTAAAAATATGTACTATTTCTGGGAAAAAAGACCATTTATATTTTAGTATCTTATACTTACTTAAATTTTCGTATTTTTGGTGTAATATCATATATGGCAAAGGGAATCAATCAAGATTTTAAGACTCATTTAACTGAATTGGAATCCAGTTCACTTTTAGAGTTATTTGCTATATACTACAACTACTCAGAGGATAATCAAGAAATTATTTACGTTCACTCCTCAAATAATAATGGTATTCTTACACCGATAGTTTTTAATGGTCAAGAATACCTTCCAATAGCTTTAGAAACTGATGGTTTTGAAGTTTTGGGTAATCAAAAACTACCAAGACCCAAAATCAAATTCTCAAACGCTGGAATGTATTTTTCTTCCTTACTTAGAAAATACGACAACCTAAACAAAGCCAAAGTAATTAGAAAAAGGACTTTTGCTAAATTTTTAGATGACGTTAATTTTCCGAACTCAAAAAATCCTTTTGGATCGGCTAACCCAGATGCCGTCGTTTCCGAAGATAAGTTTTTCGTTAATAGAAAGATTTCTGAAAATAAATTATTTGTTGAATTGGAATTAGTATCTAGCCTTGAATTGGAGAATGTTTATGTGCCAAGTAGAACGATAGGTTCTAACTATTGCCCATTTGTTTATAGAGGAGAGGGATGTTTATATGGTTATGAATCAGAAACTACAGGAGATGGGTTGGATAGACCAATAGCGACTTTAGAAGATAATAATTTTGTGATTCAAAGTGGTTTGGCGTATGGTAAGTGGCACCTAAATCCAGAAATATTTCCGATTGATAAAACAGGGAACGCAGTTCATTATGACGGAGTTAATGATGGGGTTTTGGTAGCCAAAGGCAAGTGGAAGACTGGACAAAATTATGCTGTTGGTGATTATGTTTATACGCAATCAAACAAACTGGAGCTTGGACAAGGTGTCAGTAATTATTACGATGCGTTTCCAGTCTACTATGTTTGTAAATTAGCACACGAAGCAAATAGTAACGCATCGCATCCAAAATTTAGAGGTGACGCTTGGGTTAAAGACGCTTGTTCAAAAAACATTCATGCATGTAAGGCAAGATTTTATAACGAAGACTATTCTGATGGTATAAACTTTAAACAACACATACCGTTTGGTGGGTTTCCAGGAACAGAAAAATTTGGTAGGTAAAATGATGATAAAAGACAAATTAAGAAATTTTTCAAGCAAACACCCTAAAGAAGAGGTTTGTGGTTTTGTTGTAATTAAGCAAGGGGAAATAGATTTAGTGAAGTGTGTAAATAGAGCAGAAGATAGAGAAAACCATTTTTTAATTCCAGCAATAGAATATTTGAATGTAAAAAAAGAGAATCCAATATTAGGTGTATTTCATTCACACGTTTTTAGTGATTCTGATCCCTCATCATTTGATATAGCTATGGCTGAATCTTCTTGTTTACCCATGATAATATACAGCAACAAAGACAAAAAATTTGGTTTTTATAATCCAGAACAATCTGATGTAAAAACAGAAGATTTAGAAAGGATTTTTCTATGAGAACTGAAGTATTTTTACATGGAAAATTAGAAAAAACATTTGGAACTGGTTTTGAGTTCACTAATATATTTAAACCAAAAGATGTTGTAAAAGCCCTAAACACTAAATTCCCAAGTTTTGCTAAAGAAATAATAGAAATGGAAAAGCAGGGTATGTATTTCCAAATTGTTATAAATGGCAGATTGTTGGGGGATGAATTTATGTTAGAAAAAAACCAAGACATACAAACAGTGGAAATAGCCCCATGTATTGTAGGTTCTGGACCAGTTGCTGCCGTGGCTGCGGTTGTCGGTGGAGCCGCTTTAATGGGTGGAGCAACTATACTAGGTTTATCAGCTGCCGCTTCATTTGCTTTAGGTGTCGGTTTGTTGACTGCTGGTATAACATTTTTAATGAGCGCCCCAGACAATATAACTCCCGAAGATCAAGAAGCTTCTGTAAGGGGTGATAGTTTTTATTTTTCTAGTCAAGCTAATTCTTCTGTACAGGGTAGCGCAGTGCCATTGAATTATGGATTAGTTAGAGTTGGTTCTAAAGTGGTGTCTAACTCATTAAGAAGTTATGATAGAGAAACAAGAAAACCCAAAAGAGTTCATAGGGTATCAACAAAACAAGCTTTAAAAATAGTTGGTGGTAGCATGCACAACACCAAAAGAGGAAGAGACGTTAGATCTCCAAATTACATTAACACTGGCCCTAGAATTACAGAGGGTTATAGAGCAACAAGTATTGCCATAAATAACAATAAGGGAGGTAAACTTTATTAACGGTTGATATGAGCGAGAGTAGTAATATTTTTAAAAAAAGAATTGAAAGACTAGAAAAGCAAAATTCAATTCAAGGTGCTGGTAGCTCTAGAAAGGGTAGAAAAAATGCAGGTGGTAAAGCTAAACTAAAACCACCAGAATCAACAGACTTATTACAAAGTCACGGTTTTTTAGGTGTTATAGATTTAATTGGTGAAGGGCCTGTTGATGGATTTGCTTTAAGAGATGGAACTAGAGCTATTGGAACAGAAACATTGTCTTCTATATTTTACAATGACACTCCCATCAGAGAGGATAAAAGCAGATACTATCTAACAAAAACAATAGCGCCTACAGATATAAAAAGTATGGGTAGAGCAGATGTTGATGGTCTAACTAGAGCTTGTGAGAACTTAAAAGGTAGTTTTGAAAGATTTTTAGCTGTTCAAAGACTTGGTGTTAGTTTTGATCAAAAAGCTATTATAGAAATTAATGCTGTGGAAACGACAACTTTCACGAGAGAATTTTCATATAGTAGTAGAAAAGAATTAGAAAAAGCTGGCGCTAGTTATGCAAAAACATCAAGGACTGGCCATAAATTTAATTGGAAAACAAGTTACATAGGATATAAAACATATTACCAAACAAAATTTGTTATATCACCGATAGTGGCTTTGGGTTTGGGTTATGTAGAAAACTTTTTCCTAAAAGTCACAGCTATAATAAAAAATGATAAGGGTCAAGTACTTCAAACTTTAGATGTAACACCAAGAGGTTCTGACCGTTTACCCTCGACTTATGTTAAAATTGATGAGGTCGGTAGAGCTGAAAGAATTGTTGACCCAACAAGAGAAAATGTAAATGTTTTTTATGGAGTGTCACTAAAGCCTCATAAACCTCGTAACGTATCTGTGGTTATTCAACAAGTTGTCCAAGCAACAGATACATTATCCTCAGAAAGAAGAAGGTTGTTAAATAAAGCTGAAGATACAATTAATGGAATAAATATTTTCAAAGAATCTATCAAAGATAATAAAATGTTTGATGGAAGAATGGGTTACATACAATATGATGCAAATCGGTTGGTTGATGTAGATAATGAAACATTGTACTCCGACTCAGCCACGGAAGTTTACGCCAGTCATTTAATTGATGGCGATATGTACGAAAGAGTCGTAAGGGATACAGAAAGTAATGAGTTAGTTAAAATACCAAATGGGTTGGTGAGTCTGTTACCGATAGTTGATGAAGAAAGGTCGATAAACCCACAAGAAGGGCAAATAGAAGGAGGTTCAAAAATTAGAGAGTTTTATGGTGGTGGGTTGATGTTTTTTTACTTAGGTAGAGATTATAACACTAGCATTGGATCAGACGGATTGCCTCAATTAGATACTGGTAAATTTGTAACTAATGTTATCGATGCAGATAAGCATCAAAAACTAATTAGTGGAAGTACTGGAAATTACGACGTGTTTGTTTTTGACGACACACGACAACAAATATCGATAGGTTCAAATTTAACAGACCAAACTGCACCAATAGGAGGAGAAACGATTGGTAAACCTATTGAGTTAGGTTTTTATACAACTTTTAATGACCAATTTAATTATATTAACACTGATGTTGAATTTAATTTAGGAGATGAGGTTCAACCACATTTACCTAATCACGGATTTGGATCTTTTGATCATCAAATAAATTCAAAGTTATTAGGCCCATTTAAATACGGAGGTAATGCTAAAAAGGGTCAAGGTAATGATGATGTTAGAGAAGGTGGTAATATGTCAACGTGGATGAAAAATCCACCAACAGAATCTGAAGAGTTCGCATATACACATGTCATTTCTAATAGGTCTGTAGAATCAGTTATACCAACCGTAGCGGTAGAAGCTTTGTCCGATACAGTATCAGAAGGAGAGGATATAGGTAAACAATTAAAACAAAAATTGAGGCTTCAAGTAGAATACGGCTTTGAAGGAGCTGAAGAAGCTGTAAATTATTCACCTGTTGATTACAGTGAGAAGCAAGCGGTAATAGAATCAAGTGATTTTGTATGTTTTCAAGTTTCACCAGAGTTAAATGATGATGGAGACTTAACCGTTCATAGGGTTTTTGATAATGTAGGTACTCCAGCCCCCGACTTAAAATTTTCTTTAATAAACTCGGCAGGAAATTTGCAAGAAAATATAGGTGAAGGAGCTTCATTAAAAGATTTCGATTTTAATTCTGCTGCTGATAGAGGCGCTTTATTTGTGACAATAAGATCAATTGAAATTACAAATCCTGGAGAAAGATATTCAAGCTTAGAAGATTTAAATCTTTCCATACAGGGTTTATCGCAAGTTAGAGCGCCAAATTTCATAGAAACACAGGGGAATTTAGAACCACATTTAAGTACAGAAATCAACAATGGATTAGTTTCTAAAACAAATAACGCATTATTTGGAGGTTTATTTACTGGACCAAATTTCATATTAGGAACTAATAATTCTATTACAATACCTTCGTTTGAATTTGTTACAAATTTAGCTGATTACTATACAGATAGAGAAGACAGCAGAAGAATACAGTTGGGCTTAGAAGAAGGAATAGATTTAAGATCTTTAGCTTTGGCCTCTTTCACTAGAAAACAAAACTATTCAGTTCAAGGTATAGTTGCATCACCATATTTTCTAGAATTAGAGTTTGGTACGTTGCCATCACCAAGAGAATTAAGGGATATGACATATGAAGATATTGGTTTGACGGAGACTGATTTAACAAACTTTAACCTAGGAAGAGATCAATTAATTTTTCCTGGAGATGCTTGGAAATTTGTTAATAGATATGTAAAAGTTAGAAAAAGAGATTATGAAACAGAATCCGTTTTAATTCAAAGAGATTGTTTGTTAGCGACAATAGCTGAGATTATACCTACTAATTTTAGTTATCCATTTTCTACTTTAGTTGGACAAACTTTGGATGCTAGAAATTTTCAAGCTGCGCCAAAAAGAAATTTTCAAATGAGAATGAAACAGGTTTTAATTCCATCTAACTATACACCATTGTTAAATGATGGAAAAGACAAAAGATTTATTAATAGCTCTGAAGATTATGGATTAAGGAGGGTATTTACTTTTGATGGAGAAACCCATTGTAGAGCCACATATAGAGAAAACTTTACAAACGTTAGTAGTTTTTCGGTAGATTTTAAAACAAACTATGATAGGAACACCCTTACTCATGAATTTATACAAATACCTCAAGGCGCAGGTGGAAGTTGGGGTGGATCAGATCCTAATATAGCTGAAGATACGGCTGTTCATATATTTTCAACAAAGAGCTCCATTGGTGATCCGCCTCAAATAGTTGCTCGATTTGTGGGAAATCCTGGAGGTATTAGCACAGCTATACCATTTGCGGCTGAGTTAAGTGTTACAGCCCCAGATAACTTAGTTAAAGATAAAGAAATGTTTAAGATTCAATGCTTTAAAGCTGGAAATGTTTTAGGATTACAAGTAAGAAATAAAAATGATATTTTGGTAGCAACAGATATTAAGACTTTAGGAGATTCTCAATTAAATCTGTTTCTAAGCCCACTCACACAAGCAGGTGGTGATGGTGGTGTTTATATAGGTAGGGATACATCAATTGGAACGCAGATGGCTGATATTAAAATAAGAGTAAATGGTGATTTAATATTGTATTTTGATGGATCTGTCACAAAAACAATTGATTATCCTTATTTTGGTTTAAACGAAAAATTTGGCAATCACGCTAATTTCATACAAACAGCCTTTAAACCTGGAGTTGTTAATTGATAATAAAGTGTAAATAAGTGTGTTATGGCAGATTCATCGTTTGAAAATCATGGGTATTCTCTTAGAGGGTTAAGGACAGATTCAATTTCTGATACGATACCAGTTGCCAGAGTACTAAGATCTCACGATGGAACTGAGCAAAATTTTACAGCCGCAGAAATTAGAAGTGGCGAAATTGAAGCTTTCATTAAGGGCGCTAATTTGATGACAAATACGGATTTTGAAACAGAAGTCCCAAATAAAACCACAAACTCAGAACACGATAACGCCAAACAATTTTTTTATCGCACATCTAACAATAATGATACCACAACTAAAGCAATGAACGGTTTGCTTGGGTCAAGGGGTTATAATTCTTTTTATGTTACAGAAAGCACTACTATAAATTACGCTGCCGTCTATGAGAACACAGACATATATAAACAAGCTGGTTTTGGTGGGACGCCAGAATTAAAAATTGATGGGTCTGATAAAACAGCTCAAGTTGGAACGTTTGTCGCTCAAGAAGGTGATGTCATTTTTGGAACTAATTATTTTTACGCTTTTGATCAAGCTCATGCAGATCATGTTGTACCATTGACTGCATCTGGAACTGGTTTTATGTATCACCATGCTAGATTTGGGCCAAATAAAGTGAAAGTAATAGCTTTAGAAGAAAATACTGTAGTTAAGTTTTTCTCTGACAAAGCTGGAGTTGGTGGAACAGGAGCTGGTCAATTTAGCAGTTTTTTACTTGGGAGTCCAGGAGACATTCAAACTATAGATGAGCAAGATTTTAGTGCAGGTTCAAATGGCGGAGACTATAGCACAAAAACATCTTATATATCCTCAGATAAACCTATTCTAGTGTCAAAATTTGGAGATCATGCAGGTTTAGATTCTGAATCTTCAGAAGATTCTTTTGTTTTATATCCTGCCGCAACAAGAATTTATAAAAACAGAACAACAAGTGCAGCACGCCGTGGTAATTTAACAGGTAGTTCTGTATCTGAAACAACAGATTTTTTAATTACTGGTGGAGGTGACAGCCCCGTTCAAGCTACAATGATAGCAGATGGAAATGGTGGTAATGCAGTGCAAGGTATGCCATTAGAATTATTGAAAGATACTTTTGCATTTGGTAACACATTATCTGATTACCACATAATAGCTCCGTATTCTAACACTAGTGTTGATATATCTGGATACTCCACAGTAAGTGGTCAATGGTATCTTTTAAGGACAGAAAGTAACATAAATGGAACTTTAGATAATCCAGCAAGTAGATACAGAAACGGAAATGGAAACACAACTCCAGTTTATGACGGTACATCAGCTGGTGCTGGTGGTGGGTCGCCAAATTTTACACTTGGTAGTAATAGTCAAGTTAACTTATGGAAATTTTGTTCAAACAAGCCAATTCATCTTGTTTTAAACGATGCCTCTGATGATGAAATTGCTTTGCAGGGTTGGGATACTTATAATCACACCGAAAGTGATAAATACCCAACTAGCGGTAACATAAATTTTTCAATGAGAGATGGCAACACCTTCACTATAAAAGCTGGTGACGGAACTTACGGAGGTCGACATAAAGATGCCTCATTTAAATCTAAGTCGGGTCCACGTTTTCAAGAGTTAACTCAAATAATTAATTACGGAGATGAACTATTTCCATTTGATGTTTATACCTTTTCGGCATATGTAAGACAAAAAGATTTTAATGCAAACGCTTCAACCATTGTATTACAAATTAAAAACACTGTTGAAGAAATAGAGGTTACTAAAACTGTAACAAGAATTGAAAAATTTAAAAAGGGCAAAAAAAAGAAAACTAGAAAAGTTACAGATGTAGTAAGTTTGGGAACTCACCCAGCAAATTTAAGACCATTTGTTGCGTTTAAGTTTGGTGACAATGGAGTTCCAGATGTGCATAGCCGAAGTGAAGATGCTGTACCATATTTAGAGGATGCTGGAAATGGTTACTATAGATTGGGTATAGCGTTTTTGCTATTAGAACCAATTGATGGTGAGTTGCTTACACAATTTAAAATAATAAATGATGACGTTTTAGAAGAATTAGATAGGTATGGTGACATTGGAGAAAACGATGCTTTAAAACTTTCTATTAAGCAAAACGCAGAAAGTTGTAAAGAGTTTTTATCATTAAATTATACAATACCATACAACTCTTATCCAAATGTAACAACTTACAGATATAAGGACATAGGTGGAGGAGGATCTATTCATCCGCCCTTCTGCCCCGAATCAAACAATAATTCTGAGGCAGCATCTAGTGCTTTTGAAATTTTTGCGCCACAATTTGATTATGGAGCTGGATTTACAGATTATGGAATTAATACATTTGATAGTTCTACTTCTGATGTGCCAGCTGGACTAGCTGTTGTTACAAAATTATTTGACCAGTTTGGAGCTAATAGCACGGAAAGGGATGAAAGATCCTTAAGAACAAATCATACGTCAAGTCTTGCTAAATTACAATTTTGTCCAAGAGTAGCGGAAAAAGGTAAATTATTAAAGAATCAAGGTAGACCTGCAATGAGGTTTTACGGAGATCAATACCTACTTAATAGTGGAGAAAATGTAACGGTTGATGGTGTTAATACCCGAGAAAATCTTTGGCATAGCGGAAAGAGTGGAGTGGGATGGGGATTGCATGTTGCTTTCGCGCCAATAGACGCAGATTTTGGAGATGGTGGTTTTACAGATTTCGATGGCATGTTTAGAAATAATTATGCTAGAAGACAAATATTTGGAACTATGCTTCATGCAAATTCTAATAGTGATTTGGGACTAAGACCCATTAAAGCGGATGAGTTTGGGAACGAAGATGAAGGTAGCTTTGGAATAGCAGGTGGGCTTGATTATCGTCAAGAATTTAAAGGTAGAAGATTTTTAGGAATTTACGAAAATAACGTAAGATACGAAGAATTTGAAGATCAAAGGTCAAGATACAGAAGTAGTTTTGATAGTGCGTTTTGGAAAGGTAAAATAGCTGAAAGATATAATAATTGGAATAAAGCTTTTACTCCTTCTGGAACGTATACAGCTCCAACACAAAATCCTGCGCTACAGATTGGTAATGAAGAATATAAGTATAGATTAGCTTGTATAAATACAGCCGAAAAGTGGGAAATTGTAAGGCATACAGTACACCTCAGAGAAAATAATGATTTTTTTGCGAGCCACGGCGTAAATGATAAAGATTTTAGAGATCATCACCATTGGATCTCTTCTTACCAAAATCAATTTAATAGAGAGCCGGATGGTGGTTGGGTATGGAAAATACCAGAAGCAACAACAGAAGAATTTAACAGTCCGTTGTTAAGCCATTCAGAACAAGCTTTTGCAGCAGATGATGAATATAATGGGGAATATAAATATTTTGATATAGATATAGATAACAGACCAGAATTAAGTCCAAATGTGGATCCGATGGACTGGAAAAAGGGCCATCCTGGAAATTCAAGTAACAACCAACATTTTGCAATATTACATAAACAAAGTTCTTATTCAGCAAGTGATCCAGGTTTGATGAATGATGTAAGGGAAAGTAATGGTAATCATCCTGCCTTATTTGAATTATCTGTAAACAATACTTTCATTTTTGATAGAAAAGTAGACGCAAAGACATATGTCGTTTCTTTAATTAAAGATAAATCTACGGTAAATAATAACTCAACTATGTTTAGGGGTTATAATAATGGACTCTTAATGTTTTCAAAAGAGACTGCTCATGAAATTCCAGCAAGGAACAACAACGATGGAGGAGCGCCTTTAATTTTAGGACACTCTATAACAGGCGGAACAAACGATTTAGATCATGATGGATCGACATATCCCAAGGCTTTTCCTGGTAGAAAAGCTGATGGAACGCAAGATTATACCCAAAGTGAATATGTTCACGCAACTGGTTTCGTCGGAGATATTATGGAAGTTGTTGTCATACAAGATGATACCTCAAATAGACGAAGCAATTATCCATATTTAACAAACTACGATGATTTAGCAACCACCCAAACTAAACAAGAAGCTGTAGATGCAAATATTAATTCTTATTATGGAACTCAATTTTTAGGTAATTATGGTCAATATACAAAACTTTCTTATTACAAAAGGCAGGAAACTGTAGAACTTAGAGAAAAGTTTGGGCCCGACAAACATAATATTTACAATGGAGATTGGGATGGAACTTTAAAATTAGGTTGGACTGATAACCCAGCGTGGATTCTTTATGACTTGATGTTAAATGGAAGATACGGAGCAGGAGATCAGTTAGATGACCCAACAGATATAGATATATTTAATCTTTATAACATTGGCAGATACTGTGATGCGGTCGACGAAGATGGATTCTTTAATGGCGTACCAGATAGTAAGGGTGGTTTAGAGCCAAGATTTTCTTTCAATGCATCTTTCCAAGAATTTGAAAATGCATACAGTATGATTACAAACGTCGCATCTACTTTCTATGGATTAACTTATTGGGATGGCGGAACTTTCCATTTTTCTGCTGATCAACCTAAAGAAGTTATGGCTGTTTTTAATAATCAAAATGTTTTTGACGGACAATTTTCGTACGCAGATTTAGCTAAGAATACAAGATTTTCTAAAGTTTCTATAAATTATGTTGATAAGGATGATGATTATAAACAAAAAGTAGAATATGTAGAAGATGAAGAATTAATTAGAAAATATGGTGTCGTAGAACACAATATGAATGGTTTAGGTTGTTCGTCTAGAGGTCAAGCAAGAAGACTGGGTAAATATATTTTATATAGTAATAAATTAGAATCAGAAACAGTAACATTCCAAGCTGGTAAAGAAGCTTTAATGGTATCGCCAGGAGACATCATTAGAATTGATGATGAGCTACAAAACTTTAATGTAAACTTTGGAAAAGTTTTATCTATTAATAATGATCCGAATACTCCATACGCTTCAATCGCTATAAGCAAAGATATAGAAACTGGTAAAATGGTAACTGGAGAAAATTCTCAATTTTATGTTTACCATAATGCACCACAAAATGATATAAAGAAAATGTATGATATGGTTTTATTTAATAGATCTGAAACATTTAATAATATCGTACACGATGATTTATCAACAAAATTAATTTCTGGAATACAAACTCCACAAGTAGCGCCTCTTAAGGTTGTTGGCTTCTTGGAAGGAAGTAAAACAAACTTTGTTAAAATTAATAAAGGTCATCCATCTTTTGTGTATTTTCATTTAATAAATCCAGGCTCAAGTTTTAGTTTTAAGTCTTTTGATACAAAAGAAGCTTTATACAGAGTTATTAAAACTTCTGAAGAAGCTGATAATTTGTATGCTGTTGAAGCTATAAAACATGATCCATTGAAATTTAAATATATTGAAGAAGATTCCGACTTCTTAAAAGTTTCTAGAGATGGATTTTTGGAGGGGGATGAAGACTCTAATTTTAATATTGGCGTACCTAATAATGTAATCAATAAACCATCTCCTCCAAGCGGGATTTCAACAGGCACTGGCTTAAACTCAATAGGTAAAGTTGACTTTACTGGAACTATTACTGGAACTACAACAGGTAACGAAACTAAATATAGAGTTGCGTTATATTATCCTAATGGAAGATACACTACCCAAGAATTTGAAAAGCAAGCTGGAAGTCCACCACAAACTCAATTTGTGTTTTATGATTTGAATGATGTTGGTACATATGAAGTGGAAGTTACATCTGTAAGAAACCCAGACTCAAGTAAGACAGTTAAAAAACAATTCGAGATAATTGATCAAGAAGAAGTTTTAGAGGATATTATTTATTTTGATTTTATAGAGCCTACTGATTGTGAGTTACATAAACATTATTATAATTCTGGTTTCAGAAACTATGATGCCGAAATGTTTTCAGATGAAACAACTATTACTATGTATTTAAAAAATCAATATGAAAAAGAGGTTACATTTGATTCCCCCACAAACCCTAGGTATGATATAACTTTGATAGACAAGACTGGAGGAGAATACTTAATTGAAGATGATTATAATAAAAAATCTTATACATTCTCTACAAACACACATTACGGAAAATTAGCAAATACAACCACAAGAGAGTTTACTTTAAAATTTGAGTTGTCTAATAACTTCCAAGGTTTAATAGATGAATTCCAAATAAATTTCTCAAACCCAGCGCCAGCCATAGAAAGCGTTAAGTTCCATCAAGGCATAAATGAAGTAAATGTTTTTGAATTGTTAATTAACGACAAAAACGTAAAAGATTTGGGTAATATAGTTATACATACTGGAGAATCAGCAACTGGAGAATTTAGCCACTTTATGCATTACAATACATCTAATGTATCTCAGAAAGAGTGGATAAGAATAGGTAAAGAAAACTATGCCACAGAAAGTGGATATAACACTGGAATTATTCACTATAGATTTTTACCATCCGACCATTTAGGATTCGGAGAAACTTACAGTGGTATAAGTGGAAGTTTAAAACTATAATAGTTTTAATAATTTCCTACATTCTTTCGCAGATATATCTTTAAATGTATTCCAAGTTTTAACTTGTTCGGTATCACCATCATATTTGCCGTCTTTGTATAAAGCACGTAACCAGTCTTTAAACCCGTCGAATGTGGTGACGCCCATCTTGTCCTTAAGATTCTTAGCTAAGATCCCTTGAGGCGTAATATCAGTTGATTTAGGAGCTATCTCGATAGGAGCTTTATCTTTGGAGCTGTCAATTTCATCAACACCAACAATGTGAATATTTAAGAAGTTACGGACACAGCGAATAAACGCTCTATTTTCTGCAATACATTCTAAAAATTTTGCAGCAAAACCATTTGTGTTGTTAGTGGTGGCGTTTGCAATAGATGCAAAAGTTTGTGTGCCATTACTTTCGTAATTTTCAATCCAGTTGACCATACATTGAACCACAACACGAGTGTCTGATGATTCGCTGATGTCATATGTGACGTTGTGAAAACCACGTAGTTTGGCTAGTTCTTTAATACCACTCAACTTAATTAAAAGCTGATGATCATCTAAACCCTCTGTGGAGTCTGGAACTGGCATTTTTCTGCGCTCAAACCAATCTTTGTTTGGATAAAGGTGATCTGATGGAATCATGGCTCTCCAGTTAACGGAGCCATCTTCGTTAAAAACATAATCTACTGATTCTAGGAGACCATGCTCGTTTCTTTTAAATTTTTCTGGACTACTCATATAAATATAATTGAAATAATTCTTCGATTGAGTCATTATTCAAACATATATTATCTGTTTTGTCAAGTTTTTTCGCAGAATAAATTGATTTATATACTTCTCCGTTACTACAAACAAGTTTAGAAGATAAATATTTTGTATTTTCTGTGACCTTAAGTGAATCCCATTTTGATAAATCAATGTAATCCACAACATAATCAAAATACTTAAGTCTTAAATCATCTAATATTTCTTTGTTTCTAGTTCTAATAATTATATTGATTTTGTTTCTTTTGAAATTTTTAAAGTAAGCGTTTAAATCTTCCGTATCTTCGTTAATTTCATAAACTAAATGTTTTATATTACCTGTACATTTTTCCAAAGGATATTTTTGATTAATGTGCAAGGCGGAAGGTAAAATTTTTAAATAGCTATGTATGACATCTTCGTCATAATGAACGTCACCTCTTATAATAATATTTTTATTTTTCATAAAACCAAATACTTTAAAGTCATTTGGTATTACTTCAATAACATCATTATTAAATGCCTCACCAACATGCAATGTCTTGAAATTTATTTTTTCTTCTATGTTTAACTGATCTAAAAGAGATTGTGCTATAAGCTCTGCTTTTATTTCTTGGATTCTGCTATCTACTGGACTATAAGTTGGTTTAGTTTTGCTGAAATCTGGCTCCAAGCTTAAGCAACTATTTTTTTTATACCATAGGGGTTTAGAATTTTCTTTGTATAAATTAAAATGCAATATGACAGATGGGACATCGTAAAAGCCTGCAAGGTGTCCTGGCAAACTATCTGTTCCGACATGGCCTTCAGACTTACTCATTATATAATTCATTTGTTTGAAAGAAGCGCCTAGCATTATAACATCTGCGCCTTGAACTTTCACATCTTGTGGGCCTCCAATTTGCACTATTTTAAAACCTACTTTATCTAAATGAGGTTTAATTAAATGGATTACTAAATTCCAATATTTATATAAAGATCCTGGACATTTGTTAGAGGAATGCAAAGTGATAAATTTATCTGGCAATCCTGGTATAAAATGTTCTGTAATTGTAGGGCGACCAATTTTAACACCCAACTCTTTGGCGTAAACTTCAGCTATATGACTCATATGATTTTACTTCTTTTATTTCTGAATTTGTTAATTCATTAATTTTGTTTTTTATTTCAAAACGTTTGTCGTTTATCTGATAAACATCTCTGGCTAACCTAATAAAAGTTGCGCCAAAATTTTGTTCTCTCTCGTGTTTTCTGATATCATCTTCAACAGACCAAAGTCCTCGATTGATTTGATATAAAATATCCCTATGCATATCTAAATCAGAAAAATTTTTATATAACTTTTCTAGTTGATGTTTTTCGTTTTTAATTTCAGATAGTTTTTTTTCATCACTGATATTTTCTAATTTAATATCTAAAATGGTTAATTTATCAACTAACTCTCCAACTGATATAGGTGTTTTAACTGTCATATAATTCAAATTCCGTTTTATCTAAAGCGTTGTGTGTATAGTTTATATGTTTTTGTGTATTAGTGTGTGGAGCAAATGCTATATCAAAATAACCTTTATCTAGACCCGCTCCCTCTAGACTTGCTGATTGAACATCTATACTTGGGTTGTATTCTAAAACCTTGTAAACATGAGGGTGATCTTCTATGTATGGTGCAAATTGTGATTTAGTTACAACATAAATATCGTAGTCTGGATAAAGTTTATTTAAATTATCTATCAAACTATTTACCCACAAAATGTCACCTGCTGATTGAGGTATCACTATACCAATTCTTTTGCCGTCATCTAAAAGATTTGCAAAGTCTTGTTTGGTTTCTGAACTTAAGTCTGAATCCTCTAGTGAAACATCTGGCATTCCATCAAGTATTTCCTCTAATTTTTTACCAACAGCTTCTATTGAATAATTTTCAATAGTAAATTTTCTCGCCTTTTCGCCAATTTGTTTTAGTTTTTCTGGTTTCATTTTCCATACTTTCTTTAACTGTTTGGCTATACTTGCTGGATATGTTGAAGCTTTAATAAACTGAGTGCCTGGTTCTCTATACTCTGCCCAGTCCAAAGCAAAACCCCCACTTTCTGGTGTGCAAGAATCTTCACCACAGGAGTAATTTGTAACCAAAGTAGGCAACTCTGTTAGTTTAGCTTCAAAGATAGGTATCTCCATACCACCACTTGTAAAGGGGTGGCAATAAACATCCATCATATTATAAATTTCATTTAATTGTTCTTCGTCAACACCTGCTGTAACATTTGTTGTGTTTAAGCTTTTTTCTGAACCACAACTACTACAATTTTGTTCTTGTCCTGTAAATGGTCTGATTTCATAACTAAAACAGTTTTTACAAAAATAAGTTGTTAAAATGTCTTTCGGATCAATTTCTTTTTCTTGAATAAGTCTTGGTATGTCCCAACCCTCCGACCAGTGTGTATGAAGAAGCAATTTTGCTTTAGGGCAATCTTTTTTAAACATTTTAAAACCATCTAAAATATTTGGAACACTTTTTCTTAATTGGTTTCTAAAAACAAAGCCAATAACATATGCATCTAAAAGACCGTGTTTTTCTTTTAGTTGATGTCTCTGGATGTCAGACAATTTATGAAAATCTTCTGTGTTAACTGTTCCGTGTAAGGTTTTAACGTGGCCATGTCCAGCTTTAGCCATATCTTTTTCAGCAAAAGAAGCCCAAGTAAAAAAGTTTTTTGTTCTAGGCGCCGCTTCTAAAGCTTGCGGTAAGATTGGTTGACTATCTAAAGTTGTCCAAATCATATGATTGATTTTATTCCACCAAGGTTTTTCCCAATATCCCCCAAAAGCCCAAATATCCTCAACACCAATATAAATGTCTGGTTTAAATTCTGTGATAGCTTGGTCAATTGTTTCGCCACCATATCCTGCGGCACGAGATCTGTTAGGGTCTGCATTAAGCTGTCTTAAAATATTCTTATCGTCTGGTAAAGTACCTACGCATTTCCAAGGTTTAAAATTGTGAACGGGGTCACTCCAAGAAGAGCCATTAGCAAATTCTATAATTTTATATTTACCTGTTTTATGTAAATATTTTAAAATGTTTTTGCAGTGTTTACCAAAACCAGTAAACGCTCTTGAGTTGTTTGAATGATATAATATAGTTTTCATTTAACTTGGTTTCTTATTCTCTTTCCTTCTGCCAAAATGTTTCCAACATTATTTAGTATTTCTATTGATCTTTTGATTCGAATTAGTTCTCTTTTGTCACAGAAACAGCTTGATTGCCTTTTCTCCAAAAGATTTATCATATATTCGATTTCCTTCATCCATTATAGTCAAATAATTTCATAAGGTATAATTCTAGTAGGGTTTTAAGGGTTCTAGCTTCACCCTTTTCAATCCCAATGCCAAATTTAAGAGCTGAGTTTTTAATCACCCCAAAAGACCAAGCATCAACACCATTTGGTTTTGTATATGGCTTGAAGGACATTGTAGTTTTATCATCATTGTATGTATGATAAGCTGACCAATCTGTATATTTTTCAATTGCGTCTATAATAGCTCCAGCTTCGCCTTCATTAATTTTACAATAAATGTTCTTTTCTGGATCTTTGGCATTGGCGCTAAATGACCCTGTTCTCTTGCTGGAATCCCAACTAGCTTGTTTAATAGCTTGAATTAAAAATGTTGGCTTTGATGGGTTGCCTTCTTTGTCTTTTGTAATGATTTTAAAAGAAAAAGCGCAACCTGTTGCTTTTGCGTTTGGTTTGTAAAGATTGTATTGCATTTGCATTATTATATAATATTAAGTGTAAATTTCTATATAAATATTAATATATTTTAAATGCCTTATTTAACGCACAATTTACCCACTTTTACATGTTTCATTAGAAACGAATATTTATACAATCACAAAAAGGGACATAAGGAATATACCATGTGTGATGTTCATTCTGTCACATCAATGGAAAAAAGAGTACCTTTATTTGAGTGTTATTTAGATAATGGTGTTAATTGGACAAGAAGACCTATTACAGCTTTATGTTGGAAAGAGTGCGATCCAGTACCATTGGAGGAGGCTATGTATTGGGATTGTTTTTCTCCGTATGTGGACGTTGGTATCAGATCTAGATTAAAAGGCCTTAGAGCAATACTTATAACCCCATCAAACAAAAGAGAGTGGGGAGAATATATGTTTACAATAGACTGGGGTTGGGAAAATAAAGCTATACTTGACACTAATTTTTCAGAACACCCAGAACATAAATGCGCACATATGTTTAAAATGCAAAATGGTAATTTCTATGCTTATCCCAATAATAGAATTATATGGCATGATGACGCTTGGGTAGAAGAGCCTTTAACTAAAAATCCTGGGTACGAAATAGACCAAAACTTTTATAGCGTAGAGAACAAAAGGGTAAAATACACAGATAACTCTTTTATGACAGAATTTACTGATTTAAATTATACTGAAAACGAATCAAAAAATGAATCGTAAGAATTTGTTAAATCTTCTATGGATTGTATATCTTCGTCTTGGTTTAGTAGGAAAAAATATTTTGATTCATCAGAACACCATTTACGGCCTGTCCAAAACTCAAATCCTGGAAATGTGCTTTTGTATTTGCCATGATTTTCATAGCTTGGTCCAAGATATAAATATTTTAAACCTAAATCTTTAGCTAGTTTTATTTCTCTATATGTGGAGAATCTACCTAATCCCAAAACCTTGTCTTCATAACCCCAACAAAATTGATAAGCCAACAAGCTTTGTCCAACTTTTTCCACAACGCTAAAGGCTACATCTCCATAGATTAAAAAAATGTGATTACCTTTTTCGTAAACTTCTATAAAATCTTTTTGGGATAAAACTGAGGAAAAATTCTTATACCCTACATAATTTTTATAAATTTTATATAATTTTTTAAAATCTGGGTTGGTGGTTATTTCTATATCAATATTAGATTTAGCTATCTTTTTCCAAGCTTTTTTTTCATTTTTGCTCTCTGTATATTTGTTTAAATCTAATCTAGTTTGACGACTTTGATACCATATAATTTTATTTTCTTTTACAAAATTAGTGTCTTGTTTGTACCATATATTAGATGGACACCAACCATTATCTAAAGCTTCCTGTTCTTCTTCTCTATCTACCGTGGCGCTAACTAAAGTATGTATAAAATCAGTATCTGCTTGTTTGCCACAAATATGATCAAAGTAAATTTTCATTTTAATAAACGTAAAAAATATTTTCTATCAAATCAGAATAATCTCCAACATTTTCTTTGACCCATAATTCAATAGATTCGTAGTTTTCTATCCAAGTAAGATATTTAGATGGTCTATCGATTTCGTACAACGCCTGTTCGTAAAACCTATCATTTAATTTTTTTAACAAAAATAATTTTAAATAAATATTTTCTAAAGACTTATAGTTTTCTAAAAATTCTTCATAACTAGGTTTTTCGGAATCGAAGCTATCATAATAAGTTTTAATAAATGAAGTTTTTGATTCCCCTTGTAAATCATTTTGCGTTACAGCAACAATTACATCAAAAATTGGATCGGTTTTATAAGACTCCTTGAAATTACATATTTTAAAGAATCCATCTCTTAATAATATATTTGTTGGTTTTAAATCTAAATGACACAATGAAACTTTTTTGTTTTCGTAATTATTTAAAAATTTTTTTAAATCTGAAATCAGTTCTTCTTTTAACTTTTGATAACCTACAAATAATGGATCAGAGTTTAGCGTACTCATATTTTCAGACGACAAAAATTTTTCAAAATCAGAAGTATCTATAATATATTCAAAGTATTCTTTTGTTTGATCAAATTTTTCATCGAAAAGAGTTTCGTGCATAAATGAAAGATGTTTCGCAAATCCCTCTAAGTTGTAAAGAAAACTGTCTCTACCTAAAGATTGGTAGCTTTCTCCATTTTCATAAGATGTAATTAAAATAGAACACTCATCTTTTGTAAAAAAGACTACGGGTTTGGGACAAATTCCTTTATTGTAGAATATATTTAAAGCATCAAATTCTTTTTGTAATACGGCAGGATTGCTATTTTCATTAATTTTTAAAATATATTTTTTGCCAGCGTAATTAAATGTGTAAGAATCGTAATCACCAGACATTTTAAATATTTCTAAGCTTTGTTTAACCGCGGAAACAGCTTGAAATTTAATCCTAAATGCCCTACTAGATCTTAATAAATCAATCAAAAAGTCTTTTTCTGAGGAGGATATGAATATCCCGTCTGAGTCTATAAACACCTTATTCTTTAAAAAAAACTTAGATTTACTTTTCCTATCCATAGAATATATTACACAAAAAAGGTGGTATTTCTACCACCTTTGTATTTAGATGCGTACTCCGCCAAGATTGATTCCACTCAGACTTGATTTAGCGAATTTTCGCGTCTCTTTTGCGTTTCTGTCATGAATCACCACATATTGGGGCGTTTCCTTCACAAATTGGGCATTAAATTGGTCTCCGCTTTTAATTCGAAGGCCAAAAAAACGACCCTTGCTATTTTTCATAGCTTTTACTATACGATTTATCTTTCTCATAAAAATCCTATTTTATTGGTTACATTTATGTTTGTATTTTTTCTAACGTTTTCGATGTTAGTATTAAGTTTCTGTGCAAATATACCATATATTAGCTCAATGTCAATCTTTTTTTGTTCTTTGCTGTCTGAAAAAAGTATTCTTGATTTAGCACCAGCTTCATCTAGAATATCAAAAGCTTTGTCTGGAAATTTTTTCTCTGGTAAATACTCAGCGCAGAGGTCAATGATTTTAGACAAAATGCTAGAAGTAAATTTTACGTTGTGGAATTTTTCATACGAACTCTTTGCTTTTTTTAGAAGCTCTAAAGTTTGTTCTTTTGATGGTTCTAACACGTCTATTTTTTCAAAACGACGATTTAGTGCGGAGTCGCCCTTAAAATACTTTAAGTATTCATCTTTAGTGGTAGCTCCTATACAAGCGAAACCACCCCTAGATAAAACTGGTTTTAAACTATTGGCCAAATCTAAACCACCCTCAGAACTACCAGCACCAACGATAGTATGTATCTCATCTATAAAGAGAATATAATCGTCATTATTAGATATCTCATCTATAATTGATTTCACTTTCTCTTCCATTTGACCACGATACATCGTACCAGCTAGAACAGATGTCATGTCCAAAGAAAGAATTTTTTTATTCTGTAGAAATTTTGGGCATTTTTTTTGTATTATCTTTTCAGCTAGACCTTCTACGATTGCTGTTTTACCGACACCAGCTTCTCCAACCAAAATAATATTACTTTTATTTTTTCTTAACAAAATTTCAAAAGATCTTTCTGTCTCTTTTTCTCTACCAAAAATTTCGAAAGTTCCTCTGTCTTCTATGGTTTTGTTTATATCTTCACACCAATCGGTTATGTTTTGTTTTGTTTTGGCTTGAGGTTGGGCAACTGCAGATTGATTTGTAATTTCAACCATGGGTGGTGGCGTAAATGAGGATATACCATTTTTCATTACATAAAGCAGAACAGTAAGAAACTTAGGAATATCTACTTGTAGGCCCACAAAAAAAGATCTTAATTCAGCCCTTTGGTCTAACAAGCTAACTAAAATGTGATCTACACCAACAAAGTCATCTTTATGTCTTTTTGCTAATTTTTGAGCTGAGTCTAAAATTTCAAAAATTTCTGGAGCATAGACTTTGTATTTTCTTTTTGGCTCTTTGTATTGTTCTAACACTAACTCTAATGCTGCTTCAAAACCCTCTGGCATCCAACCATTAATTTCCATAGCAAATTTTATGTTTACATTTTGCGCTTGAAGTAAAGCATACAGTAAGTGTATATCTATAACCTTGAGATGTTTGTAGCTAAGAGCTATTTCTTGAGCTTTTATTAAGCTTTTTTTTGCTGAAGGAGTTAAGTTGTAACTAGAAAAGTCGGTCATTTAATTTCAGATAATCTTGTATAGATTTTTTCATCTAGAATGTTTATTTTTTCACCAAAGATAATATCTTCACCTTTAGTGCCATAAATGAAAACAATTTGACCTTCTTTGGGTTTTTTACCACCCTCATTTAGATAATTATCTAAAGTAGCTGATCTTCTATTGTTAGTCATCATGAAATTAATTTTGCCATAATCGTCTTGTATCTCGACTCTCATGTATTTATTGCCCGCTCTGCTTGTTCTAGATACACAATCTGTCACAACACCAACATACTTTACACGGTCATTTTGGTCTATGGATTTCAATTCTAAACTATTTACAAGATTTTGGGTGTCTTGAAAAACGTTTTTAATCTCATTGGAATGGCTGTACCCTAGGTATTTACGCTCAAAGAACCAATTAGCAAAGACTAAATGCTCTTTATTTTTGTCGTATATTTGGCGGTATTTATCATAATCTCTTTTAAATGTTTTGAACCTAGAGTCTTTCATTAATGGTCTACCGTCATCTGCTGGCCAAGCTTCTTTTCTAACTGAAGCTATGGAGTTTAGTATGTCATAGTTGAACTTTTGACCTAATTGTGTGAAGTTTCTTTTTTCTCTATCTGTAAGTAGGTTAAAAGATTGAGCTTCTAGTACAAGCCTACAACGATTTGGCACACCGCTAGAGCTATCACAAAAAGAGTCCATCATACCACCTTGTATCAAGCCAGATAGTATACCAATATTGATGCCAGAATCTTTAGCTGTTAAGAACACATCATATTTATTTTGTTCTATTAATTGTGATTTATTAAACTCAACAACATTTTCCAATGTTTTTTCAGATACACCTTTGATACTATTTAAACCATATCTGATATTCTTACCCTCAATAGAAAATTCAATATCTGATTTGGCTAAGTCTGGTGGCAAAAGTTTCATGTCAAACAAACAAAGCTCTTGGCTAATTAAAGCTAT
>Ga0129351_1000124_pt1 | contig 25404 bp, 37 predicted proteins | sample CPBDNA_8_FD_94423 | JGI IMG/M metagenome (GOLD analysis project Ga0129351, IMG submission 94423) | Freshwater to marine salinity gradient microbial communities from Chesapeake Bay, USA - CPBay_Sum_27_0.2_DNA | ecosystem: Environmental > Aquatic > Marine > Coastal | place: USA: Chesapeake Bay... | reverse complement strand
TATCTTAGACATAATCCATATGGCTTAGGTGCTATTGCATTTAAAAATTACGATGATCCTGATGAGGTTATGAACTTTATTAGAAAGTATATAGATTATGAAATGATCTTTACAAGAGAGTTACATAATAAGCTTGAAGCATTCTATCAAGCTCTTAAGTGGGGAGAAGTCCCTAATGAATCTATGAGACAAGTTAATAAATTTTTTGACTTTTCGTAGGTTATATTATTTTTATTTCATATATTTATTAGTATAAGAAGGTTATGGAAAAGACATTAATTACAGGTTTTATAAGTAAGTATGCGTTAGGTAATAACGCAGAATCAGTCAAGTGGAACGTTAAAGATAATTTATTATCAACAGTGTTTAAAACTCCTGATAAGACATGCAGAGGTTCTGTGTCTGTCAAGAATATCGATTTGCCTGATATCGAGTTAGGTATTATTAATACAGATCAATTAACGAGAATGTTATCTATCCTTGATAATGATATTATTGTAGATGTTCGCAAGCAGCAAGGTACACCTGTTGCATTAGATATATCTGATAATAAGACATCACTCGGGTATGTACTCGGTCAATTGGATATTATTCCAAACCCAGGTAAGTTGAAAATGATACCTACCTTTGTATGTAATATAGATATAGATGCAGATTTTAGCAATAGATTCTTAAAAGCATCAGGTGCATTACCTGATTGCAATTATTTTACTATTACTAGAGATGCTATGGGTACTGAATTGATATTCGGTTATTCAGATATAAACTCAAACACTATATCGTATAGTGTTAAAGGTTCAGCTACGCAAGACGTTGAGCCGATTCATTTCTCATCTGTAATTATGAGAGATATATTAACAGCTAACAGAGGTATAGCTGGACAAATTGAAGTTAGTCCTGTTGGATTAATGCGAGTAACGTTTAAGACTAACGATTACGAAGCAGAATATTATTTAGTAAATAAACAAATAGATTAAGGAGAGTTATGTTTAAGCCTATTAACGATAACGTTATTATTAAACCTATTGATGCACAAGATGTAACATTCGGTGGTGTTATTATCCCAGATACATCTCAAGAAGCTACAATGGTAGCGGAGGTAATTGCAACAGGACCAGGTGCTGTATTATTAGATGGTAAGCGTCATGATATGCAAACTAAAAAAGGTGATAGAGTAGTGTATGCAAAGTTTGGTGCAAAGAAACTAGACCATGAAGGTGAAGAGTATTTGATCTGTAAAGAAGCGGATTTATTAACTATAATTGAGGAATAAAAAATGGCTAAAAATTTAGATTTTGGTAAAGATGCTCGTGCAGAGCTTATGGCAGGTGTTGATAAGTTAGCACAAGCTGTAAAAGTTACATTAGGACCTAAGGGACGTAATGTTGTAATTGAAAAAGGGCATGGTACATATACATCAACTAAAGATGGTGTATCTGTAGCTAAGGAAGTTGTTTTAGAAGATAAGCTTCAGAACGCAGGTGCACAGATGGTTAAAGAAGTAGCTAATCAAGTGAATGATGATGCTGGTGATGGAACAACAACAGCAACTGTACTTGCACAAGCTATACTTAAAGAAGGGTATAGTAAAGTAACAACTGGTATAAATCCTGTAGAACTTAAGAAGGGTATTGATCATACAGTTTCTTATATTGTTAGAGATCTGAAAGAGATGTCTAAGAATATATCTAGTACAGAAGAAATAAAGCAAGTCGGTACAATATCTGCAAACAATGATGATAAAATCGGTACTCTAATATCAGAAGCTATGGATACAGTAGGTATTGAAGGGGTAATCACAGTTGAAGAGTCTCAAACTGCAGAAGATTCACTAGAAGTTGTGGAAGGTATGCAATTTGATAGAGGTTATTTATCTCCTTACTTTATTAATAATCAACAAAAGCAGTTAGTGCATATGGAAGATGCGCAAATCTTATTATATGACGGTAAGATTAATAGTATCAAACCATTAGTTAAAATTTTAGAATATTGTATAGCTCAATCAAAATCTCTGTTTATAATTGCTGAAGAAATTGATGGTGAAGCATTAGCTGGATTGGTTGTTAACAGTGCGCGCGGTACACTAAAAGTTGCTGCAGCAAAAGCTCCTGGTTTCGGTGATAAGAGAACAGCTTATTTAGAAGATATAGCAAGCATTACGGGAGCTACTGTTATATCACCTAAAAAGGGAATGAAACTAGAGAATGTAGTTGGCGTTGAGTTTGGTACAGCTAAATTAGTAACATGCTCTAATAGAAGTACTACAATTGTAGATGGTGCAGGTGATGAGAAGGAAATTGAAGCTCGTATTGAAGAGATTAAGACATTAATAGAAGATTCTCAATCTATTTATGAAACAGAACAATTGCAAGAAAGGTTAGGTAAACTCGTTGGCGGTGTAGCTATTCTACGAATTGGTGCGGAGTCTGAAATTGAGTTAAAAGAGAAGAAAGATCGTGTAGAGGATGCTTTAGCTGCAACAAGAGCTGCTGTTGATGAAGGTATTATACCGGGTGGTGGTATTGCACTACGTAAAGCATCTAATAGATGTCTCATTGAATGTGATAATAGTGAGCAAGATATGGGTAGAGATATCGTATTAGCTGCTATCAAAGCTCCTTTTGAAGCTATACTAAATAACGCTGGACAATCATCTACTCGTGTATGGAATGAAATTGAAAACTCTTCAGGTATTGATAATATAGGTTATGATGTTCGTAACGAAGAAATTGTTGATATGTTCGCTGCAGGTATTATAGATCCAACACGTGTTACTAGAACAGCCTTAGAGAAAGCTGCTTCTGTTGCTGGGACAATGCTTACAACAGAGTGTGTATTAACCAATATTGATGATGATAAAGATTCACCAGCTGGAATGGGCGGTGGATTTGGTTTAATGTAGAATATTTCTTATATTAAGGTATGGTAGAACAACATACAATTTGGACTGAAAAGTATAGACCTGACTCATTAGATGGGTATATAGGTAATACTGATATAACAAGTAAAGTTAAAGTATATTTGGAGAGCGGTGATGTACCGCATCTCCTTTTATATGGAAAAGCTGGTACAGGTAAAACTACTCTCGCAAAGCTTATCATCAAAAATATAGATTGCGATTATATCTATATCAATGCTTCAGATGAGAATAACGTTGATACTGTTCGTAATAAGATTAGAGATTTTGCTAGTAGTGTTGGATTCGAACCATTAAAGGTCATTATATTAGATGAAGCTGATTATATGACACCTAATGCACAAGCTGCATTGCGTAATCTTATGGAGACATTCTCAAAACATACTAGATTTATATTAACGTGTAACTATGTTGAGAAGATAATAGATCCTATACAATCCAGATGTCAAGTATTTGGTATAACACCTCCATCTAGAAAAAATGTAGCTGAACGATTATTCTATATATATCGAGAAGAGAGTATTCCTAATATATGGAATGAATTAAATCAGAGTGATGTAAAAGAAGCTATTGTTACTATAGTTAATTCTACTTACCCTGATATAAGACGTAGTATTAACTCACTACAAAGCCATATAGTTGATGGAAAGATTATTATAGATGAACAATCTCTAGTTGAATCTAATTATATGACTAAAATATTAGATGAGTTACAAAATGGTAAATCGTTTACTACTATACGTCAAATTATAGCTGATAGTAAAGTAAAGAGCTTTGAAGATCTATTCAGATTTTTATATGATAATGTTGATAGTTACTCTAAAGATGCAGCAGCAGTTATAACTATAATTGCTCAAACACAATATCAAGCATCTTTCGCTGTCGATAAAGAAATAAATGTAATGTCAATGTTTAACCAGATATTAGGAGTTATATAATGGGTAAAGAAATTAATATGAATGAGAAACCACAAGTGCAAATTAATCCTCAAGATTTAGAAGATGTGGTATGTGACAAATGCGGCGGGCAGACATTTACATCTGTTATGTTATTTAAAAAACTATCAGCTGTATTGTCACCTAATGGTAAAAAAGCTTTATTCCCTTTAGAGGTTTATAAATGCGATGAGTGTGGACATATTAACGAAGAGTTCCTTCCTCAGAATGTCTAAAACTATATTTCAGCATATAGCTAATGTAACTCATATCAAGGCTGATCCTGAAACATATACAGAATCTGATTGGAAGTCTTATTCACCTTATATGATGAATAAATGGCTTTCTATGTATAGAGGGTATATCGATGTCATTGATCTAATACAACCTTACTATAATTTAGATAAGAAGTTACATTATAAAATGCTTTGCAGCCTTTTACCTAAAAAGAAAGTATTTACTAAATACGTTAAAGGCAAGAAAGACACAAAATACAATTCAGAGTTAGTAAGCGTTTTATGTAAGTACTATGAAGTTTCTAAATCTGAAATAAAAACATATTTGCAGTTGTTTTTTCGAGATAAAGTTCATATATTGAGCTTAGTATCGATTTTAGAAAAGTACGGATACGATAAGAAGCAAATAAAAAAATTGACTAAAGTATGAGAATAGGTTATGCGTGTGTAAATATGGGATTAACTAGCCGTCCTAAGAAGCTAGGTGGTCCTATAACTACTTCAAGAACTGCTCGTAAAGCTACTTGGTGGCCAGATAACTACGAGCTTTTAGGTGAACGAGCATTACAAAATGCAAATGATTTACTTCATTATCTTAAATGGAATGAAGAACATAATATACGATTATTCCGTATAGGTTCAGAATTATTTCCTTGGCACGATCACTATGAACTAAATCAGCTACCTCAATATAATCAGATAGCGGCTAAGTTAGCTGAATGTGGTGAGTACGCTCGTAAGCATGGTCATAGAGTAACTACTCATCCAGGACCTTTCCATGTACTAGGTTCTCCTAACCCTGATGTTGTACAGAAATCTATTATAGGCCTTGAACGTCATAGTGAGATGTTTGACTTAATGGGATTTAAACCTTCATTTGACAATAAAATTAATATTCATATCGGTGGTATGTATGGGGATGCACAAGCTACTGCTAATAGATGGATAGCAGCATGGATGACTTTATCTGATAATCTTAAGAAGCGATTAGTTATTGAGAATGACGATAAACCAAGTATGTGGTCAGTTCAAATGCTATATGACTATTTTTATACTGTCATAGGTATCCCTATTACGTTTGATTATTTTCATCATTCCTTTCATACAGACGGATTATCAGAGGAAGAAGCTTTACATTTAGCTGCTTCAACATGGCCAGATGGAATTACTCAATGTACTCATTACTCAGAGAGTAGAGCTATTGAGCAAGAAGATCCAAAAATTAGACCTCAAGCTCATGCTGATTATTGTAAGCAGCCTATTAATACATACGGATTAGATATTGATATAGTACTTGAAGCAAAAGCTAAAGAAAGAGCTTTATTCGAATCATTTAAAATAAATAAAGGAATCTTATATGAGTAAGATAGAAGATATAGTTGTTAAAAAAATACAAGATCGAGCTGATGTAGGCAAGAATAAGTATGGTGTAACCATGGAGCGTGAAGATCTTACTAACTTACAATGGCTACAACATGCACAGGAAGAAGCTATGGATTTATGCGTATATTTAGAGAAGCTTATACAACGAGCTAAAACAGCTAACATAGAAGATGATTCGAGTTGGGATAGTTTCCTGTCTGAATCTAGTAATACAACAAAGAACTTATAATATGGCAAAGATATCTTACAGTCAATACTCTCAGTACGCAACGTGCCCTAAAAGGTGGAAGCTTAACTATATAGATAAATTAGGTACATATACGCAATCTATTCATACCTTATTCGGTACTGCAATGCATGAGGTGCTACAATCATACTTAACTATTATGTATGAAGAATCAGCAGCTGCAGCAGAAAAAGAAGATTGGGGAATGCACCTTAAGAATTTTATGGCTAAAGAATATCGTAAAGCTATGGCCATGGGACAAGAGCCTGACTTTACTAACGCTAAGGAGATGGGAGAGTTTTATGAAGATGGTTTGGCTATTATAGATTTTTTTATCAAGAATAGAGGTAAGTATTTTGCTAAGCGTAACTTTGAATTAGTTGGTGTTGAGATACCTTTAAGTCAAAAGATGGATTGTAATGAGAATATTAACTTTATAGGTTATGTAGATCTAGTTATAAAAGATCTAAGAGATAACACTTATGAGGTCATAGATATTAAAACATCTACACAAGGATGGAATAAATATCAGAAAGCTGATAAGGTAAAGACATCTCAATTAGTATTATATAAGTCATATTATGCTAAGCAATTTGATGTACCTATTAATAACATTAGAGTTAAGTATTTTATAGTAAAACGTAAGTTATATGAGAATTTAGACTTTCCACAGAAACGCGTTCAGTTATTTGAGCCTGCTGCAGGTACACCTACGGTAAATAAAGTAGCTAGGTCTGTAGAAGAATTTGTTAAGCATGGGTTTAATGAAGATGGTACACATAATGTAGAAGGTAATTATATAGCATTTGCGGGTAAGAATAATAAAAATTGTAAATATTGTGAATTTAAAGATCAATTAGATCTATGTCCAAAAAAAGAGAGAATAAAGGAGTAATTATGAGTTTAGTTATTGATGCATTAAAAGCAAAGTACGTAGCAGAACGTCTAAAAGCTATGGCGAATCTTCAAACATATATGACAGCAGCAGTTGGAGTAGGTGAACACCCAGACATTGTAACTGAGTGTGATAAATTAATAACTGCTATAGGTGAAGCTGAGGGTAAATTACAAACATTAACAGCTATTGTTGAATCAGCAGAAAAAGCACCTGTAGAGTAATGAAAGTAGGCATCGTTGGATCATTGCAATACGAAAACAAGCGTAAGATTAAGGAAATGGTCTTCAGGCTTAAGCAAAATTTCGGTGATAGCCTGACTATAGTTTCTAGCGGTAATAAGAGTGGTGCTGACAAATATGCTAAGAAGTATGCGCTTGAGCTTGACTGTAGGTACTTAGAATTTAACCCAGCACATACTCAACGGAATTTATACTCTGCGATGCATGATGCATATTATAATAAATCTTACAACGTAAAGTATTTCTTTCAACGAAATAGTATGCTTGCTAAGTATGTTGACTATGTTATAGGTTTTATACCCGAAAGCGATAGAACACTTGCATCAACTTCAATTATTACAGAAGCTAAGAAAAGAGGAAAAAAAGTTGTTATCATTTCATAATTTTTTTGTATATATGTATATTTATATATACAAAGGAGAAAGTTATGAATAAGTCAAATCAAAAGCTAACTTCTGTAAACGTTAATAAAGACGCACATCAAAAGTTTAAAGTTCTATGCATCCAGAATAACATAACATTTCAAAAATTAGTTAATGCAGCTATGGACTTATATATTAATGATGTAAATTTCAGAGAGTTAATAAGCAAAAGGTAGTAAATGAATATACCAAGGTTACGTAAAGAAAAAAAGAAAAAGATACTATTATTATCAGATGATTTAAGGTTACATTCAGGTATCGGTACAATGTCAAAGGAATTTGTCATGGGTACCCTCGATAAATTTGATTGGGTACAACTTGGTGGTGCGGTAAAGCATCCTGACGCTGGCAAAATAGTAGATTTATCTCAAGCAGCTCAGGAAGAGAGTGGTATTCAAGATGCATATTTAAAAATATTTGCCTGTTCAGGGTATGGTGATCAAAATATTTTAAGGCAAGTACTTAGTATAGAAAAACCCGATGCTATTTTACACTTCACTGATCCTAGGTTTTGGGGTTGGCTATATAGTATGGAGCATGAACTACGTCAACAAACACCTTTAATGTATTATAATATCTGGGATGATTTACCTTTCCCTCATTGGAATGAAAATTTCTATGAAACATGTGATCTACTAATGGCTATCTCCAAGCAGACATATAATATTAATAAGCATGTCTGTCAAAGAAAGCCTAGAGTAGAAGGTGTTGATCTTGCATATGTACCGCATGGTATAGATACGAAAAAATATTTTCCTATTGATAAAAATAATCAAGATTTTATATCATTCAAGCACACATTACTGAAAGGTAAGGATTATAATTTTATAGCTTTATTTAATAGTAGAAATATTCATAGAAAGCGTCCTGGTGACCTAATTCTTGCATTCTCTAAGTTTTGTGATACTCTCCCTAAAGAACAATCATCTAAATGTGCTTTACTAATGCATACAGATATTGTAGATCAAGCAGGTACAGATTTGCAAGCTACAAAAAACGCACTATGTCCTGAGTACGATATTATCTTTAGTAATAAAAAAGTAAGTTCTCAAGAATTGAACTACATCTATAATATAGCTGATGTAACTTGTAATCCTTCCTCTGCTGAAGGCTTTGGCTTATCACATATGGAATCACTTATGGCAGGTACACCTACAATAGCAACAGTTGTTGGTGGATTGCAAGATCAAATGGGTTTTGTTGTTGATGGCGAACCATTTAACGTTAAGCATTTATCAGAGGAAATTCCGAGTAATAGTACAGGACATATTAGTAAAGACTACGGTAAATGGACATACCCATTATGGCCACAGATGAATCTACAAGGCTCTCCTATGACACCATATATTTATGATTCGAGAGTTAGTATTGAGAGTATTATTGATGGATTAAAGTGGTGGTATAATATGAGTTCAGAGCAGAGATCTGAATGTGGAGCTGATGGTCGAGAATGGTCTATTAAAAATGGATTTTCAGCAAAAGGTATGTGTTCTGCTATGGCAGAATCTATTAATAAATGTTTTGATACTTGGACCCCAAGAGAGAGATTCACTTTAATTAACACGGATAGGCCAAAGATATCTTATCCGCAAGGAGTTTTAATATAATGAAGCCGGTTTTAGCAATTAGTTGTCCTGCATCTAGTAGAAGTGGGTACGGAGATCACTCAAGAGATTTAATTCGTAGTTTAATCTCTTCAAATAAATTTGATATAAAAATTATAGATCAAGCGTGGGGTAGTTGTCCTAGAAACGCTTTAATTGAAGGTATAGATAATGATATTTTATCGTTATTTGTTCCACAACTACAAGCACAACCTGATGTATGGATTCAAGTTACTGTACCTAATGAATTCCAACCAGTTGGCAAATACAACATTGGTATAACAGCAGGTATGGAGACTGATATTGTAGCAGCACCTTGGATTGAAGGCTGTAATAGAATGAATCTTATTATTGTGCCATCTGAACACTCTAAAAATGTATTTGAAAATACTACTTATGACCGCCAAGATAATCAAACTAAACAGGTGATAGGTCAGTTAAAGGTAACAACACCTATTCAAGTACTCTTTGAAGGTTTAGATTTAAATATTTTTAATAAAGTTACTGATATAAAAAAACTACCAGCTACGATTGTTAATTCAATTAATGATATCCCTGAAGAGTTTTGTTACCTTTTTGTTGGACATTGGTTAGCTGGTGATCTTAATCATGATAGAAAAGATGTAGGTGGTGTTATCCAAACATTTTTACATTCATTTAAAGGTAAAGCATCACGTAATCAACCAGCTCTTATTCTTAAAACATCTTCAGCAGGATTTAGTGTTATCGATAGAGAAGATATGTTGAATAGAATTAACAAAATTAAAGAGATGTTAGGTAATGTTAATTTACCAAATATTTATCTTCTACATGGTGATTTAACACCTCAAGAAATGAATGGTTTATATAACCACTCTAAAATTAAAGCAATGATAAGCTTTACCCACGGTGAAGGTTTTGGTAGACCCCTATTAGAGTTTAGTGTTACAGGGAAACCAGTCATAGCGAGTAACTGGTCAGGGCATACTGACTTTCTTAGTAAATACGGATTTGGATTACCAGGAGAGTTAAAGCAAGTTCATAAGAGTGCTGTATGGAAAGATGTTATTATACCTGAATCTAAATGGTATTATGTTAATTATGGATATGCATCAGATATTATCAAAGATGTGTGTAAAAATTATAAGAGGTATCTTGAAACTTCACGTAAGCAAACTAAGTATGTAAAAGATAACTTTTCCTTAGATAAGATGAGTGAAGATTTCAAAAGTATTATGGATAAATACGTACCTGAATTTCCTAAAGAGGTGCAGCTAAAATTACCTAAATTAAAATTACCTAAATTGGAGAAACAAAATGAGTAGTATTATACATGAAGGTGAAGATAAGTTAGATATTGAAACTGGCTACTTTACTCGCAAAACATTTCTTGAAGGCAGTGAAGAGGCAAACAAGTATGAAGAAACTGTTACTGAATTAGTTAGAGGTACAAGACAGTTACGTAATGGTAGGTACTGGTACTTAACAACTATCGCTCTCCCTGGTGGGATTTTATTCCCTGCAGGTGTTCCTGACAAGTATGAGTGGTTAGTAGCTCCTGTTGTGCCATTTGAGACTGAACATGAAAGTGCTTACAAAGGTGAAGAAGAGACTAGAGTAGCTGTTGAAGATGCTAAAAAGTTTTACAAATTTCAAGAAGCGTTAGTATATCTAGGAATGTTATAGTGAAGTTTCTAACTGAACATCTTAGAAGAGCGAATCAAAAAATAACTATTCCCAAGACGCAGTTGCAAAAGGGTATGGTTATTGAAATTATGTATAAACCTCAGGGTGGTAATCTAAAGCGATATGTCTTGACAGTCTTAAATCCAATATTCGAAGGTAAGATGCATGCATTATCTATGGAAAATATATCAGGCATTAATTTTAATAAGTTTGCAGATGGCGTTGGTATAAGGTATATAGCGAGGTTTCAGAAGTATAGAGCTGTTGATATACCTAAAGTTATTATGGATGTATCATCAAGAAGATTTTACATTGGTAAGGTGAGAGGTTTGATGAAGACAATACTTGAAAACAGCTATAGAACATTCGACGTAAAAAAGATAAATTCCGTAAGATTAATAAATTATGAATTTGATGAAAAACTGATTAAAAAGTATTTGGTTATATAAAGTAAATTTCTTATATTAAGGTTATATGAAAATTAGTTATGCAATAACAGTATGCAACGAGCATGCACAGTTAAAATTCTTACTTGATAAACTAACTAAGTTTATTTCTAAGAAACGTCCAAGTGATGAGATTGTAATCCAGTACGATCAATCAAAGATAACACCTGAAGTTTATAAAGTTATAAGTGATTATGTAGGATTATTCAATCCTAAAGTTACAGGGTACATGCTTAACAAGAACTTTGCAGACTTCAAAAATCATTTAAACTCTAAATGTTCAGGTGATTGGATATTTCAATTGGATGCTGATGAATATCCAGATGATCACTTATTATATAGTTTACATGAAATTATTGCTGATCTACCTGAAGATTTAGAGGCTCTATGGGTACCACGTATTAACATGGTAGCAGGTATAACTGACGAGCATATTCGTAAATGGGGATGGCATATAAATGAAAAGCGGTGGATTAACTTTCCTGATTTTCAATTGCGTATTTATAAAAACAGTGATAGAATATATTGGACAAAACCTGTCCATGAGCAACTTACAGGTTACAAATCATATGCAAAGTTACCTATGGAACAATACTATTGCTTATGGCATCCTAAAACTATTAAGAGACAAGAAAAACAAAACGAATTTTACAGTAATCTATAATAAGGACCATCATGTATAAAGGACAAATACCAGGCTTTCCAGGAGTAGCTAATCCTTGGTTTCCTAAAGGTAATCATAAAAACAGTTCCTACAGTTTATTAACTTCTCTAAATTCTGCTTACTTTGATTTTGGAAAGATATGGATAAACTCAATGATTGATAAAGTTGAATTAAGTAGAGTTGATTATATCTTCATAGCAGATACAGGTTTAAATCAAGAACATAAAGAGTATTTCACTAATAAAAGCTCTAAAGTTTATATCATTGATACAGGTATAAATACGTCCTTGCAAGACGGGATACATGGAAGGGAGTGGTTGAACGTTGTATGTAACAAAACAAACATACTAAATCAATTATATAATCAATATGGAAGTACTATAATGATGACTGATGCTGATTGCATGTTCTTAACTGACCCTTACCATTTAATAGATAATGGCTGGGACTTACAAGCTTGTTTTAGAGGTTGGGAACATCAACATGCATCATTTCTTGGTAGTTTTATTATACTAAATACAAATCAAGGTAACGAGTTTGTTAATAAATGGTATGAAGAGCAACCTACTATAAAGACACCTAATAAAGAGAGCCCTGCTCTAACTAAAGCAGTAATCAAATATACATCAGCACTTTATTTCGACTCTGATTCAAAGTATAAGGTTGGCGTGATTAATACCAATATAGTAAATTGCAATAATAAGCAAGATGAAATTGATGATACCGTACTAGTTCATTTTAAGAGTGGTGGTTCTACCAAAGATATGAAAAGTAGGATACTCGGTAGTGTAGAAAAGAGTGGTTATTTTGATATAGCACAGAGGTATTTAGATGATAAATAGTAGCGGTAAAGTATATATATTATGTCCTGCATTTGTGGCAACAGGAGGTCCTGAATCGCTGCATTTACTATGTCATACTTTAAGACGACAGGGTATAGATTCTTATATGGTGTACCTTAATGAAGGTATGTATAAATTAGGTCACCCTGGGCATGGGTGTGTTGATAGATCTGATGCGTGGCAAGAGCATATTATTACACAAGGTAAGCATGAAACATACTCTATATACGATACCATATCAACAACTGATATTGATGATAATTGTGATAATACAATAATAGTACCAGAGATATATTTAAATGCTTTAGAGAAGTATAATAATATTACTAAAGTTATATGGTGGTTAGCATCACGAATATTACCTGATGGAACGTATAAAGAGCATGAGTGGTTTAATTTTTCAACTAATAGGGAAATATATCATCTGTATAATTCAAAGTTTGCTGAATATATGTTAACAAGTTTAAACGCTACTAATTACTTTCAATTAAAAACCTTTGTTAATGAAAATATTAATTTTATAGATGTAGATAAGCAAGATATTATCTGCTATAACCCGAAAAAGGGGTACGAATTCACATCAAAAATAATTCAAGGATTAGAGTACGAATTTGTACCAATAACTGGAATGAGTCCAGCACTTGTTACAGAAACTCTAAGCAAATCTAAATTGTATATAGATTTCGGACATCATCCGGGACGGGAGCGGTTACCTAGAGAAGCTGCTCTATGCAATTGCTGCGTAATATCTTCATTTAATGGTTCTGCAATGTTTTTTGAAGATATGCCTATACCGGAAAAGTACAAGTTTAATGTAGATATTTCTAATATTGAGAGTATAAACAACCTAATAACTAGTATAATGAATAATTATGATACTCATATAAATGATTTTATATTATATAAGAATATTCTTAATAACAATAGATCTCAATTTAATTTAGATGTAAGGAATTTGATAGTATGAAAGTAATTTATAGATTGAGTGATGGAGGTAATCCAAAAGTAAAACCTGAATACATTAACAATGAGAAGTGTCTAAATAACTTTTGTAATGAATTTAGAGATCAAGATATAACTGTTATAGCTGATAATATTTCTGATAAAACAACAGAGATGGTAGAGAGTTACGATGTTGTGATAGAACATACTGATTTCAGATCTGGTGGTAAAGCTTTCATTCACGCACTTGAGATTGCAAAAGAGTATAATGATGATACTATAGTTTATTTTGTAGAGAACGATTTTTTGCACAAACCTAATAGTCATAAAATAATATTAGAAGGTATTAATTTAGGTGCTCACTATGTTTCTCTATATGATCATCCTGATAAGTATATAGATGGAGATAGAGGTGGTAATCCTCAAGTTGAAGGAGGTGGTGAAGTTACAAGATTACTTCTATCTACGTCTTGCCACTGGAAGTTAACTAACTCAACAGTCTTAACATTCGCTACAAAAGCTAAGACTATTAAAAAAGATTTTGATATATGGAAACAATGTGTTCTAGACTCACCCCATCTAGGTTCATACTATGCATTTACTAAATTAAGAGATCAAGGACGTGCACTAATTACAAGCGTACCTGGTTATGCTACACATGGTGAGACACAATGGTTATCACCTCTCACTGATTGGAGTAAAGTATGATATCAGTAATTATACCTACATATAAAGCACCAGAAGCTTTAGAAATATGCTTACAATCAGTATTATCAAATCAAGCAAACGATAATCAAATTATTGTTGTTGTAGATGGTTTTTATGATCTTAATAAGAGAGTATTAGATATATATGAAGATCGGATCAATATATTAGATCTAGAAACAAATCAAGGGTTATGTAAAGCAACTAATTTAGGTGTTTACAATGCAGCTCATGATAAGATATTAATTGTTAATGATGATAATGTGTTTCCTCCAAACTGGGATGTACAATTGTTATCAACATACAAAAAGGGTAGAGTTGTAACACCTAATCAGATAGAACCTACTCCTAGTATATTTGATGAAATGGTAATAATGGATTTTGGCACACCAGATAATTTTATTAAAGATCATTTCTATGAAGCTGCTGATAAACTATCAAAGGATGTGTTAACTCATAAAGGATCAACATTACCTATCTTCATGTCAAAGGAAGATTATCTAACAGTAGGTGGGTGGGATGAATCATATCCAGGAGCATGGGTAGTTGATTGGGAGTTTTTTCATAAATGTGATTTAGCAGGGATGGAGTTAGTAAGAACTCACAATTGTCACTTTTACCATTTTGTATCGTATGGAACAGAATCTACAGCAGAAGAAAAGGCTGTTAAAATGCAAAAAGAACTTAGTTGTCATGAGTATTTTAAATATAAATGGGGCTGGTATCCAGCTAAGAGAGAGGATTATAAATTATGCAAACGAACGGTATAGTATATGTTACAGTAGGAGGTAGAGATTTAGATAAGCTATCTTTATCACTGCATAGTGTGAGAAAGTACACAGATCTGCCAATTGTAATATGGTCTGATACTAAGTATAATTTATCTAATATTGAAAACGTAACGTTTAGATATTTTGATAGAGTTAAATATAATTGTAATAGAGAAGAAAATCGTAATAGTAGTTTATTTAGATTGAAAGCTCTGAAAGAAAGCACTTTCACAAATACTCTTTATTTAGATAATGATATTACAATCGTTGATAATATATTTTTTGAAGGTTTTAACATAGCTGAGAATTTTGGTCTAACAATGGTTGAGAATCCTAGGCAGTTTATTAAATCACCTTTCGGTATCGGTGATCTGGATAAAGGGTTAGATGTTGTTGAATATGATAAAGCATTCACTACTGATATGCCTAACTGCATGATGGCTTTGAATATGGGTGTAATGTTTTATAATAAAAAATCAGAAAAGTTTTTAGATGAGCTAATATGGGAGCAAGAAAATAATCCTTCAAGAGGTCAAGCCGGATTATATAGAACCATATGGAAAACAAAACAAGTTCCTTACGCTCTACCTTTTCAGTGGCTTGTTTGTAAAAAATACATCGGTATTAATAATCCTATTGCTTTGCATATAGGGCATGATAATATATTTAAATGGTATATGGATAAATTTATATGAGATATATAGCATTAGGTAGATCATACTGGAGACCTTATGAGAAGGAATCTTGTGATAAGTATTTTGAACAAGCTTATCACGTAAGTACATCAGATGTATTATTTTGGAGGCATAATACGGAAAATGTTACACAAGAAGAATTGCAAAAGTGTTTAGAGATAGAGCAAGATTATACAGGCATTGTTATCAATCCTATGAGTAGTTTTAAATATACCAGAGATAAGTTATCATGTTTTGAAAAATGGAGTGAGTATAATATTCCTGTACCTAAGTCATTTGGGTTTAATTCAAAAGATGATTTTTATGCAAAGCATGACTTCGATGGCCCCTTCTTATTAAGATTAAACGATAGAGCGACCGGTGAATGTACATATCTCGTTGATAATATAGATAATGTTAATAATCCACTTAATAAACTACTTAGTGATTACAGTAAATACAAAAACTATACAACTAGAATGATGTGTGTTCAATTTATTGATACTAAAGTAGCTAATAATAATATATCATTTAGAATCCACGTAGCAGGTAATTCTGTTGTATCGGGTTATGCTAGACTTAGTGATGATTGGCTAGCTATTTCTGCTAAATTTACTTCTAATATCAAAGATGAATTTGTAGAACAGAATAAACGTGTGAAGGAGCTTATTGATAATAATCATGATGATATAGTAAACTCTGTTAAATGTTTAAATCTTCATCATCAAGGAGTTGATGTTATTGCTGATAAACATAATAATTTATATTTCTTAGAAGTTCAACCTTTCTACTTTTCAGGTAGGCCTCCTGGAGCTCCTAATCCAACTCAACCACCTTTCTGGAATCCTTATAAACCTAAAGAATTAGTTGAATGGCTGACTAAAGAGAAGGATTATTTATCTAAGGAAATGCCTTATTACTATACTAACTGGTTAGATAAGGAAACTCATTTTAATAACTGTTATAAGGAACTTTTCAACTATGTTCGGACCTAACACACATGTAAAATCATCAGCTATAATTTCATACTCACACAGGGATAATGAATTTTTTGATCTGTATAAAGATACTGTTAACAGATTTAAAAAGGTTTTTAAATTAAAAAATTATGATATAATGTTTATTCCTGGTAGCGGAACTGTGGGTATAGAATCTGTTATGGCAACATTAAATAGAAAAATTAATATTATTGGAAAAGATGGGGGGTTTAAGTCTAGATGGCAAAAAATGGCTCAAGCTTATGATAAGATTGGTAGTGATGTTAATTTCTATTGTCATTTAGAAACCTCTAATAGTTCTATAAATACTTACCCAAGTGGTATTGTGGATTGTGTAAGTTCTTTCCCATATTATGAAATACCTAAAAATGCAGAAGTATTTATTACTTGTGCCAATAAACAAATAGGTTCCTATCCAGGATTAGCTATTGTGGGTGTTAGAAAAGATTGTTGGGGGTTATTTAATCAAGAACTTAAAATGTCTTATCTAAATCTGTATAGGTATTATGAATATGGTCTAAAAAAACAGACACCATCTACAGCTCCTACACATTTATTTAAACATTTGAATGACATTCTTAGAACTTTTGATTTAGATAAACTTAAAGAGAAGATAGATAATATGTCTGAATTATTATCTACAGCAATTGGGGATCCAAATATAATAGGAGAGAGAAAATGTCCAGTTATAACTGTAAATAAGGATATTATCCCTATAGCATTAGCTAATAAATACCAATTGTATGGTATAAACACCAATAGTGAAAATTATCAGTTTTTCACTTATTCTTGTAATGAAAAACTATATAAAAAATTTTGTAAGGAATTATGTCAATATTAAATATATCTAATAACGGAACTCGATGGCGAGTTTTTGAAAAAAAATATTTGGAAAAGTATTTTGGTAAAGTCCAAGATATAGTAATAGGGTCCGAATATAAAGCAGAAGAACTGAGTGGTTTTGAATATGCTATTTGGAGACCTAATACAGAAGAATCCCAACCTTGGGAAATAAAATGGATGACCGAATTATGTAACAAAATGCCAAATACAAAACATATAAATTCTCCAAAGTATTTTATAAATTATCATGCAAAGGATTACTGTTTTAATGTTTGGAAAGCAAAAGGTATACCTCATCCAAAATATATAAATTATACTAATTCTGATGACTTTAATAGAGATTTAACTTTTGGATTACCATTCTTATTAAGAGTTAATAATATGTGTTCAGGCCGAGGTTCTCATTTAATAACTAATCCTGAAAGTTTAAATCAGAAAGCTGAAGCCTTGGAGTATGAATATACCTCTCAGAAAAAGAAATTCCCTACAACAAATAAAATGTGTGTGGAATTTATAGATGCTAAAACTCCAGAAGGTTATAATTTGTCTTATAGAATCATAGTATCTGGTAATGATATAGTAACAGGGTATGCTAGACTCAGTACAGCAAATGATTGGGTTGCAATCACTGGTAAATTTAAACCTGAAATGGCTTCGGATTTTGTGAAATACCAAAAAAGATGTGCAGATATTTGTAAAAAGTATAAAAAAGAAATTGTAAATTCTGTAAAATTTTTAGGACTTGATTTACAAGGTGTTGATGTTATAGAGGATAGATCAGGTAATATATATATTTTAGAAGTACAGCCTGGATTTTCATGTGGGTATGAAGAGTGGGGAGGACCTTTCTATAATCCAAACTATCCAGATTTGGTTAAATTCTTAGTTAATAATAAAACCAGTTTAGAAAATGAAATTCCATTTTACTACTTTAATTGGCTTAATAAAGAAACATTATTTGATAAAATATTTTCAAATTTAAAGGATTATATGGATAATAAAAAGCAAAGAAAAAAATTATACTGTGACATTGATAGTACAATTAACAATCACTGGGTACGGGTTGGTAAATGGTCTAAAGATGGCAAATGTGACTGGAGTAGAGCCACTAGTAGAGAAGAAGTAATGAAGGATGACGTTTTACCAGGAGCTTTAGAGAAGTTACAGGAGCTATCTAAAGAGTATGAAATACATTTTTTAACAGCTAGAAATTATAAAGATGCATATAGTATCACTAAGGATTGGTTAGACTCTAAAGGCTTTACTTATGAAAGTATAAATGTGGTAAAGAAATCTATAGACAAACCAGAGTTTTTAGAATTGAATGGCTGTGATCTATTTATAGATGACCTTAGTGCTGGTCAAGAAAGAGGTCCTTCATACGTAAATCTATATCATGAAACAATAGCACAGTTAGATGCACGTAACCTAAACTATATAATTTTCAAAGGAGCATGGGGAGATATAAATGTATAGTTTTATTAAAAAAATGATAGAGAGCAATTCAGATGTAGATTTAAATAAGAAATTTACTGAAGTAGAAGCTTTAAAAAACTCATTCCATAAAATTGCAATTAGTAATAAAGTACCTATGGGACCAGGAGTCGTTGGTGGTTCACCTTGCGTTGAAGATTTATTATTCTGGTATTTAGTTGCTAGAACTCTAAAACCTAAAGCTGTCTTAGAGGTAGGTGCATGGATTGGTACTTCAACGTTAGTTATAGCAAAAGCTTTAAACGAAGTACATGGTGATGATTACACAATAGTAACATGTGACTACCCTAATAATGTATTTATTACTAATCACAATTATCAACATTTATCTAAAAATATTTACTATAACACAGTTCATTCAGATATGTTAATACCTCAACTTAAACGAGAGGGATATAAATTTGATTCTGTATTCTCTGATGCTTGTTTAAGTAATTCTAATATAGACGACTTTAATTCTATATGTAACATTAACGAATTTGCCTTTATAACTCACGATGTGTATTGCAGTAAGAAGAGCAAAGGTAACAGTGCAGTTAGTAAATTGCTTAATAGATATTCTAATCTACGTTCAATTGTACCAGATACTGAAGCTGGATATGTATACAATTCTATACCAAATTATACTATTAATGCTGTAACAGGTGTTGTGTTATCCGAGGAAATATATGAAAGTATTATTTAATATAGCCCATGCTGATGATGAAATATTATGGATGTATCCGTACTTCCAACAACCTGATATTGAAAAGCATATTCTACTATGCTCTACTGATTTTAATAACTCTGCTCGACAATGGTGTAAACACAGAAAATTTGTTTTAGAACATATATGTAAAGAAATGAATATAAAGTTAACATGTATAGATTATCCTTCAAGTTTTTATACCACCCCAAGTAGAACAGGAGAATTAAAAGATACTTTTGATCATATTGCTTCTACATTAAAACGTTTAGAACAAGAAATACAACCAGATTATATATTTACACATAATCCGTATGGTGAGTACGGTCATTCAGATCACAAATTATTATTTAATATGACTACACAGGTATGTGATGCACCAATCTTGATTACTGACATTAAAATTGATAGTAATTGGCCGGTTTATAAACCTGAATCACAAGCTATAAAACGATTATATTATAGAAAAAAAATTGGAGATTTTAGTTTAAATAAAGAATTATTCGTATATTGTAAAGAATTGTACAAATCAGCAGGTGTATGGACTTGGAAACGTGATATTTCAAATAAATGCTCTGTTTACGAAATATAAGGAAGTTATGAATAAAGTATTGATTACAGGAGGGGCAGGATTTATAGGCTCTTCTTTAGCTGACAAATTAATTGAACAAGGTAAGACAGTAATTATTTTAGATAATTTATCTACCGGTAAACATGAAAATATTAATTCAAAAGCGACATTTCATAATGTTGATATTAGTGATACATCGTTAGTACGCACTGGATGGTTTGAGTTAGTTATGCAAGGAGTCGATGTTGTATTTCATTGTGCAGCTTTAGCTAGAGTACAACCATCTATAGTAGATCCGTTAGAGTATAATAATACTAATGTTACAGGTACCTTGAATATTCTATTTGCTGCTCATAAAGCAGGTGTTAAACGTGTTGTATATAGTGCATCCAGTTCTGCTTACGGGAATACTTTCCAATTCCCAACCCCGGAGAGTGCACAAACAAATCCTTTATCACCATATGGTTTACAAAAATATATCGGTGAACAATACTGTACAATGTTTAGTGAGGTGTATGGGTTAGATACAACATCTTTGAGATACTTTAATGTATATGGTGAAAAGATGAACTTAACAGGTGCCTATTGTTTAGCTATGGGAATATTTGCAAAGCAAATGTTAGATGGTAAACCACTAACTATTACTAACACCGGTAAACAACGTAGAGATTTTACATATGTGGGTGATGTTATAAATGCAAATATACTTGCAGGATTATATGAAGGTAAGTTGAATGGTAATGTGTTTAATATTGGTAATGGTAAGAACTACTCCATTAATGAGGTCGCAGATATGTTTGGAGGAAAAAAGCAATATGGTGAGACAAGAATGGAACCATTTCAAACGTTAGCGGATAATTCAAAGGCACGGAAAATACTTGGATGGAATCCAAAAGGTAATTTACCAGAGTGGTTAGAACAATATAAAAAAGGATTAGGTATATGAAAAGGATAGGAATAGTTGGTAGAGGATTTGTAGGTAGTGCTGTTGAATATGGATTCTCAGCACAAACAGGGTGTGATGCTAGGATAAAATCATACGATAAAGATCCTGCAAAGTGTATAAATACATTAGATGAGACAGTTAATGAATCAGATTTTATTTTTGTTTCTGTTCCCACCCCTTCTAACGATGATGGATCGATGTACCTTGGAATATTAGAATCTGCTTTATCAGATATTCAGGATGTAAATAAACGTACAGATAATATTATCTTGATAAGATCAACTATCGTTCCAGGTACTACAGCAAAGTTAGCTAAACAGTTTCCAAAACTTAACTTTGTTTTTAATCCTGAATTCTTGACTGAACGATCTGCTAAATTTGATTTTATTAACCAATCAAGATTTATCTTAGGTGGTAGGAAGCGAAATACAGCTAGAGTAGCTGAATTATTTAGGTGGAGATTTGGAGACTCAGTACCATGCATTGAAACTAATTGGCAGACTGCTGAGATGATTAAGTATATGAATAACTGCTTTTTTGCTACAAAAGTATCGTTCTTAAATGAAATGAAAGTGTTATCTGATAGCTGTGGAATTGACTGGGACATGGCTGTAGAAGGCTTTGTTAGAGATGGTAGAGTAGGACACAGCCACTTATCCGTTCCAGGTCCTGATGGCAAGATGGGATTCGGTGGTTCTTGCTTTCCTAAAGATATTCAAGCAATGATAAAATTCGGTGAAGGATTAAATATTGAAATGCATACACTTAAAGGTGCATGGAATACAAATCTTACAGTGAGACCAGAACGTGATTGGGAAAAGCTAAAAGGTAGAGCGGTTACAAAAAAGGATTAATATGCAATACTACATACTAATGCCAGGTGATGATGAGAAAGATGCTTGGCTTGAAAGTAATTTATTAGGTGAGAGTAGCTTCAAAGTATTTTGGGCTGGTCAAGGTTTAAAGACTCTAATGAAGATGGTTGAAGGTGAACCGGAAATGTTAGAACATGTAACAATTAAAACAGATCAAAATAAAACTCTAACTGTAACAGAGTTTTTAGATGATATTAAAAAATTACAGGTGAGGATTAACTAATGGTTAAGATTAATGTAAATAAATTAGATTATGAAGAAGATAATTACCGACAAAAATCTAAATCTAGATCTAAAAAGAAGATTCGTAAGATGAGATCTAAGGAAGATAAATAATTTATATATTTATATAGGAATAATAATGATAGGGAGTGTAGATTTGAAAACCAGCAAGAAGTCAAGGTTAGGGTCATATATTTGTAAAGTTGGATACTTTGATATCCGACAAAAGGTTACGTTACCTAATAAAAGAGAACCGCAAGGTTCTGTGAAAGTGTATGTCTACCATCGCAATCATCAAATGGCTGGTCCGTTCAAGTCACATCACAATGCTAAGATACATGCAGAAGAGTTGATGAGCGAGGGAAAGCGTTATGTTAAACATGAAAAAGGGTGATAAAGCCGTTATATCAGAAACACGTCTAATGTCCAGTGGTATGATTTATAAAGGTACCAAAGTTAAAATAGATCTAATTAAGTCCGATGATAGAATCAGAGTTACCGATGAGGTAGGTAGAGTGATGTGGGTTAAATCATCGGATATTTTAGTGTATTAGTACCGGAACATATATTTATATAAGACTAATTATACAAATTGGAGAATACTTCTATGGACAAGAAAAAGCTAGTAGCTTTATTAGAAAGTAAATTAAAAGATCGCTTACAACAAGAGTCTTTTTCATCTATTGAAAAGAGATTAGCGATGGCTAAGAAAGGTGCAAAAGCATCTGGTGGCGGATACTCAGGATGGGTTAAATTAAGCGGTAAAACTTGGAAGAATAAGAAAACTGGTAAAATGATGCACAGTCAAGCACTAGCATCGCATATTGGTGGCTTTAATGATTTCAAAATTATCGGTGAGAGTAGAACTAATAAAGGATATACAGTTGTATATAGAGATAATGCATTTGATAAGACTTACACAGCTCAATTCCCTGCAGGTATCACTAGAGATACAATCACTAAAACTCTTAAAAAACTTATAAGAGTTGGTCTACAAATAGTAGATATATCTCCTATTAAAGAAGCTAAGTTAGAGAAAGAGAAGTTTACAGATCCAGATCAAATGAGAATGACTGAAGAAGTGTTTGATATTTTTGGTTACGAAGCTACAGATTTTGATATTTGTCCAGGAGCTACATCATTATATAAAGCTATTGTTGCAGGTGACCATACAGATGGTACTCCTTCTCCAGAACAGCAAGATATGATTGTTAAATCAGCAAAACTACATGATATACTTTTCAAGTTAGAAAAAGACGTACTAGAAAATGGTGGTACAGAAGAGGATTTAGCTAAAGCTGAACGTATAGCAGATGCTATTATGAAGATAGCTGACTCACTTGATTTAACAGGTGAACATAATTACATTCAAGGTCATGTAGATAAGATAGAGAAGAAAGTAAGCGGTGAGGATATTGAAGAAGCAGCACCAGGATATATGCATGACTGTGCATCAAAAGTAGTACATGAAGCATATGGTGAAGGAACTTGTATACCTGAACAACATACTTTAGTTAAGGAAGGTAACAAGCACGTTGTTACTCATTATGATGTTAAGTTTGAAAATGGTAAGGTTGTAAAAGATATTCCAGTTAACGAACTCAAGGTTATCACTTCATCACATCACGGACATAAGAGAAGAAAGAAAAAGAAAAATGAGGGCTTAGATCCAGATCAGATGAGAATGGAGGTCAAGGATTCTAGAACGAAAAGTAAAGTTTTCAAGAAAGGTGATAAAGTTAAATACTTAGGCCACCCTGCTACCATTACCAAGGTTAAAGAGTATAATGGTAGATTATTCTATAGTGTAAGTTATAATAAAGGTAGCGGGAAAACAAAAGCTAGTGACATCTTATCAACAAGTGATGCAATTACAGAGGCTAGTTTAGATCCAAAAGCTAAAAAATTCTTAGATATAATTAAAAAATCAAAATCAATAAGAGATCTAAAAGATATTTCAGTACAAGCTACACCTAAAGGTAACTGGGAAGTTTCGTATAAAGGTAAGTCATTATTTACTATGGATGGTAAATTATTAGATGATGAAACAATTGAGAAATATGGATTGAGAGAAAATGAATCTATTAATGAAGATAGGTGGGGTCACCCAATTACTGCACAAGGTAACCAGACATATATACAATTAAATAAGTTAATAAACATGCTGTCTGGTAAGGAAAAGCGTATTGCAGAAAAAGCATTCCGTGCAATGTGGGATAAGATAAAAAGTGCAATGGAAGCAGAGGAGTCTAAATAATGGAAATATTTAAAGATGACAATCAATGGAATGAAAAAGCGATAATTGGTTTTGTTGCTTTCGCGATAATGTGTGTAATTATGGTAGCTGATTTAGTTACTGGTTACGTTGGTAAAGATCTAGTAATTAACGAGCATGTTTATGACTCATTTGTATGGGTTGTATTAGGATGTTTTGGTATATCAGGTGTTGAGAAATTCTCTGGTAAAAAGAAGTAAAGGATAACAATGTCAAAGTATTTAGATAGTAAAGGTAACTTTGATTACCATAAATGGATAAGAGAAAATAGTACTGAAAATACTCCTCTAAATGAAGGTAGAAACGTAGAGCTTGTTAAGTTAGAGAATGAAGTCTATAGAGTGACGCAGACAATTAAGAGGCTATTACAAAAAGAGGCTGGTATAGATGCTGCAAAAGCTTTTAGTAAGATTGAAGCTAGATTCTTTACAACCATGAAGAAGTTAACCGATAAAAATAAATTGTAGGAGATAGGATGTCCAAAATTAAATTGAAAGACATGATCAACGAAAGCGCACCAGGATATGAAAATAGAAAATCTGGTGATCCTTTACCAACACTAGAAGATGTTCAGAAAGCATATAATGAAAAGCAAAACTTAAAAGAAGCATATGTAGAAAACATGAGTGATCTTGATGATGGTTTAGATCTTATCAAAGATGCATGGTTGAGTTGGAGAAAAAGTACAACAACTCAAGCATCGGACATTAAACCAGCTCAGAAAGAGTTGTTTAGCTATGTTGCAAAATGGTTAAAGAAAAATATAAAATAGAGGAGTAAATTATGGACAGCGAAGGACTGGATTTGAAAGAAGGGGCTAGAGTAGCTCTAGATATTAAAAGTTTAGTAGGTATTATTGTAGGAATAGTATCACTCGCTGGTATATGGTTTACACTTACAGCAGAGATAGCTCAGTTGCAACTAGAT
>Ga0129351_1000123_pt1 | contig 25415 bp, 27 predicted proteins | sample CPBDNA_8_FD_94423 | JGI IMG/M metagenome (GOLD analysis project Ga0129351, IMG submission 94423) | Freshwater to marine salinity gradient microbial communities from Chesapeake Bay, USA - CPBay_Sum_27_0.2_DNA | ecosystem: Environmental > Aquatic > Marine > Coastal | place: USA: Chesapeake Bay... | reverse complement strand
TGAGTAGTAAGTAGTCCTGTGCTTTCTAAAGGTTCTATAAATGCTGCACTGAGTCCGATTGCTACTACATTCTTAACCCAGAGCTTTTCATGTATACCTACCCTCATTTTAATATCTTTGAATTCGCAGTTATCTGTGCTATAACCTTTATTCTGTAAATGAGCAATGAAATCTTTTTTAGCATCTTCCGGATTTATAAATTTATCACTATAAACATAACCTGTGCCTATTCTGCTCCATAAGGGAATATTCCACACCCAACCATTATCTAATGCAGTACAGTCTGTTACACTATCTAGTTGTGTTTCTTTATCGGTATATTGCACACGAGTAGCCCAAGCACGATTATTAGGCAATATATGTTCATAACTATTAAATGGAACGTCAAGTGTTTTACCTAAAAGCAAACTTGAAAATCCTGTACAATCAACAAACAAATCTGCTGTATGTTCAGTATTGTTATCTAGTATTATTTTTTGTATTCCGTTGTGATTTTGTAAACATTCTACTACTTCTGCTGAAATGTGCTCTACTCCTAGATTTTTACAAAATGTATCACGCAACCATATACCTAATTTTGCTGCATCAAAATGAAAAGCAGTATCATTGTAAAAATTAAAACCTTTTAGATCTACATGGTCCACAACCATTTTATTATTGTTTACAAGAGCCATTTGCGGATAATAACAGTCTACATAATCACTGCTAGGAGTATCTGGATATAGTGTCTTTTTTATAAACCAATCATCTCTTTTGTGCATACAGTTTTCAAATACAGGCTCGCCAAAAGGATAGTACCACGAACCACTATCTTTTGTGTAAAAATTGTTAAACTTAATAGCAAGTTTGTAACTTGCATCTGTGTGTTTGACAAAGTCGTGATCTTGAATACCTACCATTCTTAGCCAAGCTCGAACTCCTCCCACTGTGCTTTCTCCAACACCAACTGTGGGAATGTTAGGACTTTCCACAACTTTAATTTCTACAGATTTTAGTTGAGACGCCAGCGTAGCTGCTGTCATCCATCCGGCACTTCCTCCACCTACAATAATAATTTTTTTTACATTAGTGGTCATAAGGACACCCTTTTATTTCTGCAAGTTTCTCATATCTTTCTTTCAATGGGCGGAAAGTGTTTTCATTTCTAATTGTATTACACAATTTTATTTCTTCCCAGGGAGTCTTTTGTTTATGTAATTTTACACTATCATTACAATAAAATTTAAAATATGCTATTGCATCGCCTTTCTTTATATGTATACTGTCCTTTTGATTTTTACATTCAAACACTATTTCTGCAGGTCTTGTCCATTTTGAAATATCATATTCGCCGGGCATTAGAGTAGTTTTTTGAATAAATTCATTATTATGTAAAAATGCAGGTAACATTTGCATTATTGTGCTAGAATTTGCTTGAAAAATATTCAACCAATCTATACCTATCATGGGATTAGGATTTTTTCCTCTTTGATCATCAAACAAAAATCTAGTATCAATTAAACAATCAAATTGTTCTTGTGTAAGATTTGGACAAATAATTTTTACATCATTTGTATTTGGATTTACATCAATGTCTATAGTAAGATCATATGGTGCATGAAATACAAAAATATTTTTTAGAAAATCAGTATGTGCAGGACATTTAAGAACAATGTTACCTTTTCTTTCATGTACATATTTCTTTTGAAGAGGCACTAAAACATCGCTATTGTCTAAAAGATCTTTTAGACAGCTAGGATGATCAATGTCCCACTCACTGCTTGTTATAAAAGACCAATTAATTAATTCCATGCTTTTTTATTTCTTTTAATCTATCTAATTCTGTACTGTGATGCCTTCCTTGTAAATGTCTATACTTTTCATACTCGATATAATTTTTTACAAGATATTCCATAGATTCTTCTTGCGGTATTCCTATATTTCTTTTTGCTATAGGATATCCTAATTGCTGTAAAAAGATACTCCAATTAGGTCCACAAAACATATGATTATACTTAGATGTAATAGGAATAGTTATATTAGGATTTTCTAAGTCTTCTAAATAAGATAACATAACTTTACTAGGTTTAAATTTATCCCTTACATGTTGCCAAAATTCTGTTTGCCTTGTATTGTTTGCATAGTGCATACTAACAAAATCAACACAATTTTCAAACAAAATTTTCATCTGTATGTTAAAATAGTCTACATGATTTTTATCAAAGTAACCTTCATTGAGAATACCATTTATTTGTCCAATTGCATATGTCATTAATGCTATACCAGTGCTTTCTAGTGGTTCAATAAATCCTGCACTTAGACCAACATTTACTACATTATCTTTCCATTGATCCTCATTATAAAAAGGATCCCAATTGATAACTTTCAAATCTTTTTCATTTATTCTTTGATTCCAATAGTTTGTAAAATATTTTTTTGCTGTTTCAACGTCTGTAATGTTTCTGTTGAACAACATGCCACTACCGATGCGACTTTGTACAGGAATTTTCCAAACCCATCCGTGATCAACAGCATCACATTTAACATATGGTGTCAATTCATTTGGTCTGTCTTGATACTGTACATGACCTGCCACAGCAGTATTAACAAATAATCTGTTCTGTAAATCAACACGATTATCAGGTTTACGCAATATATTTTTAAATCCAGTACAGTCTATGAATAAATCACTTGATATTTTTTTACCATCTTTCAAAGTTATAGTTTTAACACCGACATTTTTTTCATAGTCAACATCTATAACATCACTGTTAATAAATGTAATTTTATTCTGTAAATGATTTTTTATATATCTAACTACTTTACCACAATCAACATGAACCGCATACTTTGATATTTCATCAAGATGCACACTGTTATGATATATGCTATTGTCATAAAAAGCAAGAGCATACTTTTTAAAATCTAAATCTTGATGATTAGACCAAAAATCCCAAACACCCCAATCATCCGTAACATCTCTATCTCCTTTGTAAAAAGGATGCCATATATCTTCACCTGGAGTTTGCCAATTAGTAAAAAGAATACCAGATTTGTATGCGCAATCCATTGGCATAAACCATTCTTCAATTGGCATGCCTGATTCTTCTAAAAACGGTCTAAAACTGAGCAATGTTGCTTCCCCAACACCGATAGGGGTTCCAACTTCCTTGTCAACAACTGTTATTTTTATATGAGGCTGATTGTGGCTTAGATAAGCTGCTGTGAGCCAGGCACTAGTTCCGCCTCCAACAATCGTGATTGTAGATACTTTCATTTATTTTTTCCTTGCACACGAGTACTTATAAATATTGCTATGCTTATTGTAGACAATTTGATTTCACCAGCTTATCAGGAAGAATTGAAAGAAACTTTGCTTGATACTAAGTTTCCATGGGGATTTATTCCGGATGTTACAAGTGCCGGAGTGGATATAAATGCTCCTGCCTTGATACATAATTTTAGATGGAATAGCACTACTCACTGTCCATATTACGACATTGTTGCTCCCGTAGCACAAAAAGGAGCAGAAGCTGCTCAATATAAATTTCATAATGTAATACAGTGTAGAAGTTTTTTACAATTTCCATTAAACACTACATTCTATAATAAAGAAATAGATTTATTGCATATAGATCTTGATTATGAACATCTTGTAGTCTTATATTATGTTTTAGATGCGGACGGAGACACTTTAATTACAAGTAAAACCTTCCAGCAAGAAAAACAACCCTATTTAAATAAAGTAGAAGACGTAGTAATGCGTGTAACTCCAAAACAAGGAAGAGCAGTTATATTTAATGGTAAGTACTATCATACAGCACAACAACCCAAAGACAATTTAAGGTGCATTATAAATTTTAATGTAGAGTAAAATGATAGAATTTGAAGTAATAGACGATTTTATGCCACAACAGCAGTTTGCAAAATTGCAAGACTGGGTACTATCAAGCGATTTTCCTTGGTTTTATATAGAACATGTGTCTTTAGACCCTATAGATAACAATATAAAAAATCCAGAAGCAGTTGAAACAGATGGATACGCTCATTTATTTTTTGATAGAGAATGGAACACAGAATCTCTGACATATACTAAACTAGATGACTTTAACAATCAACTAGAAAACAAACTAGGTATAACTAGAGATGATATTATTAGATCTAGAGCAAGCATCAAACATCCTAAAATAGGATATACAAAAGAAAATTATAATTTACCCCATGTTGATTATTTTGTACCACATCTTTCGTTGATATACTATATTAATGACAGTGACGGTCCTACAAGAATTTTCAATGAAAAATTTACACCAACTCCTAAAGGACATAATTTAGGTATAAGTTATGATACTTTTACAGTTAAAACAACAGTAGATCCAAAAGCTAATAGACTTTTAATAATTAATGGATTACAGTATCATACAGCAAGTAATCCTGTAAATGCTAAACGCAGGGTCATATTTAATGTGAATACGGTGGAAAAATGAAAATAGATCATGCATTTCCTATTCCTATAGTTACTTTAGAATTATCCAAAGATGCTGTAGCAGATACAGATCTTAAAGTAAGAGATTACATAAAAAACAAAATGCCTGGTGCTAAAGACCATACAAACGAATTGTTAACAACTTACTATCACGATAACAAAAATTTTCTAGGTAGTATTAACGCTATTCCAATTTTAGAAGAAATTAATAACCATGTTAGAGGTTTTCTGGAATTAAGAGGTTTTAATCCTAATTGTTATATTGAAATTACTAGTTGGTTACAACTTAATCAACCTGGATCATTATTTAATAGACATGATCATTACGGAGCCTGTGTTAGCGGAGTATTCTATCTTCAAGTACCAGAAAAAAGTGGAAATTTAAAATTTCATAATCCTTTAGAACCAAGAAGAGCAAGCGATGTATATTTTGAAAGAATTCGCACAGGAGAAAATCAATACAATTATGATTATATTGAATATGAACCTAAAGTTGGAGAAATGATAATGTTTGAATCTTGGTTACAACATAGTGTGGAACGAAATGAATCAACAGAAGATAGAATATCTGTTTCTTACAATATTTGGGCAGATATAGATGACGTAGTAAAAACTGTTAGAACAATGCGAGATGATAATGGCGCCAAAAGTTGAAATGTGGTTTCCTGTAGCAATCTACAAGGATACAAATATATTAACCAGCAAGCAAAACAAAGAACTGTTTGATCACAGTATCAAATTAAGAGAAACTGTACCAAATGGAGGAAGTGAATGGTATGGAGAAACTTATAATACACACGATACTTTAGATCTAACAAACGATGCAAAGTTTGATCACTTATTAGGATGCATTTCTGACCACACTCACAACTTTGCAAGAATGCACGGATCAACTGCAAAATATAGTATCACAGGCGCCTGGTTAAACATAAATGAAAAAGGTACATTTCAAGAATTTCATACACATAATAATGCTATATTCAGTTGTGTATATTGGGTAGCAGCTCCAGAAGGTTCAGGTAAATTAATTTTTGAAGATCCCAAAGAACCGGATATGTTACAGGTAAAAAACATACAAGAAAAAAATCCTTTAAGTTTTACAAGAATAGGCTATCCAGCTGAAGAAGGTTCTTTGTTAATTTTTAGATCTTATCTAAGACATATGGTCGAACCTTGCAATAATGAAACACCGAGAATAAGTATTGCGGTCAATTTTGGTTAATGGTAAACAAATTTGAAATATCAAAAAATTTTACTGTCAGAGAAGAAATTTTTGACAACAGTAAAATTATTTACATAGATAATTTCTATGAATATCCTGACGAATTAGTTTCTTTTCTGCTTACGGTAGAACAACCAAAACTTTGGAAAGAACATGATACACCTAGTTATAATAGTGTGCATTTTTTAGACTATAGACATGCGTTTAAAGATAGTAATGTAGAAGTAGTAGGTGATACTTTAGCTAATATTTGCGGTCAACATTATGTAGGTATTAACAGAGATATTGTAGTAACTAATTGCACTAAATTTTTAGACATAGAATTTAATGATTATAAAAATAACTTTTGGTTACCGCATATTGATTTTGAAGGATATATAGGTATAATTTATCTAAATCCTAATACAAAACAGGGAACTAACTTGTACGAGCAACTAGAAGACGATACATATGAAGGTCCAGAACATTATCAACCATGGCGCCCTGCAAAAAAATATAAAGTTATTAAGACTTTAGAAGGTGTGTTTAACAGAGTTGTGCTTTTTGATGCAGGGTATTTCCTACATGGCATGGCTGTGGAAAATGATGATTATTTTACACAGTTTAGACTTAACCAAGTACTATTTTTCAGTCCGTAATCTACTAATAAATTCTTTATGGCCGATTGGTTTTTTGTTTAATAACATTACTTGTCTTTCTGATTCAGCCTTATCTGCAAGTTTTTTTACTACTGGACCAAATTGGTCATATTCTTTTAACAAACTATTTCTATCAAATATTTCTAAACCAGCTAACACTTGTATAAAGTGCGGATCTTTAAATAATGCATAACTACCTGTTTCTATAAAATCTTCTAATATTGGCAAATTATGCTTCCAATGTTGAATATTTTCTTTTAAATCATCAGGTAATTTTGTATTTTTTACATCTTTCCAAAAATTTGTATGTTCTTTATTGGTAACATAGTGTAATAAAACAAAATCTCTTATGTTTAACAAAATAGTTTCCACCATTCTATTGTAAGTGTCTATACTTTTTTGAGTGTAATTAGGTAATTTGTGCATCAGTAAAAAAGTTTGATTAATACTTGTACCTATACTTGTTGCTTCTAATGGTTCTACGAAACTTGCACTTAGCCCAACAGCACAACAATTTTTAATCCATACACGATCAAGAGCGCCTGGATCAAAATTTATATGTTTTGCTACATTTATTTCGTGTCCTAAAAACTTTTCTACCTCATCTTTAGCTTGATCAGCATTTATATAATCGCTGTCAAAAATATAACCATTGCCACTTCTATCCCAAACAGGTATTTTAAACATCCAACCATAATCCATTGCTTGGGCAGTTGTCCACAAATTTATTTCTTGTGAATCTTGGATAGGAAAAACTATTGCTGATTTCATTTTAAGAAATTGACTGTAGGAATTCCATTTAGCTCCAAGTTTGCTAATAAGAAGTTTTTTAAATCCGGTGCAATCTATAAAGAAATCTGCTTTGTGATTTTGTTTTTCTCCTATAAGATAATCTATATCCCCGTGCTCGTTTAATATAATATCATTCACTTCATCGTCGATAAAATCTATTCCTCTGCTTTGAGCTACAAAACTAAGGTAATCATTTAATTTTTGTGTGTTAAAATGGTACTGATTGTAAGGACTACTATTCCCTTCTTCTAAGTGCCAGCTATCAACTTTGTTTTCCCAAGTAAAAATTGGGTTAAGTTCTTTGTTAGATTTATTATGAGCTATTACTTTACCATAATACATTCTATATTGGCCATTTAGTATTTCGTGTTCAGGCCCAATACTATGTAAGTAATCTTTATCGTGCCAACCTTTAAACATAATACCAGATTTTAGTGTAGCATCACAGTTATTAATGATATCACGCCATGTTAAACCTATATAATTCATGAATTCGTTCCAATGTTCAGTAGAACCTTCACCTACACCTATGATACCTATTTTTTCTGATCTAATTAAATTTATTTTTTTGCTAGGAAATCTTGTTTTAAGTATAAGTGCAGCAACTAATCCTGCTGTTCCGCCACCAACTACTGATATTTTTTCTAACTTGTTCAATTTTTTTCCATCCATATAAGGCTAACAATAAATATCTGCATGAACATACATTTAGAATACCATCCTATGTTTGTCACATCTGCATATGTTACTTATGTAAATGACATTGACAACAGCAAAATAACTGAGCATGTGTATCATCTTGATAAAAATGTTCCAAATGTACGCCGGCAAAGAAGCAATGCTGGCGGATTTCAAACTAATGATATTTACCCTTTACCTTATGATCATGAAGAAACAGCAAAATTATTTGATAATTTTATCAAACCGTCAGTTAGCACAATACTAAACGGATGGAAAGTACCTCACGATATTAACAGTTTTAGCTATTGGTATAATCTAAATCCAAAATACACATATAATAGAGAACACATTCATGCAAATGCTCTTGTAAGTGGTGTTTATTATATAAAAGTTCCTAAAGATAGTGGTAGGATAGTTTTTAATCGTAGTACCAACGAATACGATCGTATGCACAATATACAAAGCATTTACGCTACAAATGATTTAATTGTAGATAATACTGAAACTAATAATTCACATTGGTTTATACCAGTTGAAGGAATGCTAGTGCTTTTTCCTAGCCATGTCAGTCATTATGTAGAACAAAACATTACTGAAGATGAAAGTGATGGAAGAATATCACTGAGTTTTAATTTTTAATCTGTAATTATGAAATTCTTCGCTAGTCATACAATATGACATGTAGTTGATCCATTCATCTTGTAAGTCTAATAGATTGTTTTTTATGTCTTGCATTTCATATGTTCTATTAATATCATAAAATGCAACATCTTTATCTAGTAAACCTAGTCCATACATAACATGACTGTACAAAGGACCGCCACCGCTACCGTAATAGGTAGGAAAATCATATCTGCTAGGAATTCTTGACTTTGCGCTTTCAATTAAAGTTTTGTTAAATTCTGTACAGCATTCATTTTTTATATATTTCCAAAAATCAGTATCAGTTCTACCACCCATGTAATGAATATTCAAGAAATTCATATAATCGTCAACCGCTTTTGCGTTAGTTTCATTATAGATTTTTTGCGAGTGTTCGTTACAAGTGTCTACTAATGTATTTTTTAAAAATTGTTTGCTTAATATTTGTGTTTGAACTACAGTATGATGGATAGCTGTAGCTTCCATCGGCTCTAAAAATTGACTACTTAATCCATTTGCAAAACAATTCTTAATCCAAGATTGTTTTAATCTACCAGCATCAAACTTTACAATTTTAATAGGTTCTATTTTGTGACCGTATACCTTTTCAACTTCGGTTATAGCATCATCTACAGTAGAAAAATCACTACTAAACACATATCCGTTTCCTCTTCTGTGAGCTAGTGGACCTCGCCATACCCATCCGTTGTTTTGTGCCCAGGCTGTTGTATACATTTCTGGAATTTCGTTTTCTTCATAATAGGTAAAAAATGGTATTGCAGTATCTACAGGCAAATATTTTTTATAACTGATCCAGTTATCTTTTTCTAATTCTCCTACAAGAACCTTTTTAAATCCACTACAGTCTATAAAAAAATCACCTTTTAAATTGTTATCGTTCGCTAAATCAAGACTTTTTATAAAACCTTTTTCATCTAATATTACTTTAGTTACTTCTGTGTCTATTAAGTCTACATTTTGTAATTTTAACACATGTGTTTTTAGATATTGACTTGTTTTCTGTCCATCAATATGCAGAGCAAAATTAAAATCTATAAAATCTTTGTCTTGTTTATGGAAAAATGTATAACCTTTTTGCAAAAAATTACCTAGTCTACTAACAGTTGGTAATTCTTTCCTTTCAAGAAAGTTTATACCCCAGGAGAAAAACAAATCTTGGTCAAGTCCACTAGTGTAACTTCCGTCAATAGGTGCAACATAGTAATCAGTAACATTATTGGACCAATTTTGATGTTTGATTGCATACTTAGGAGTAGCGTTAGTTGCTAACATAAACTCTTTTAGATGTAATCCATATCTACCATCAAATAGATTTGTAAAGTAACCAGTTGTACTCTCTCCAACACCAATTATTCCAATTTTACTTGATTCGATAACTGTGAAATGGTGTTGCGGATGCTCATTTGCTAAAATTAAGGCAGTTGTCCAACCACTTGTCCCGCCTCCGACAATAACAATGTTCATATATTTCTTAAATTCCTAAAATAATCAATAAATTCTTTGTATGTAAAGTTATACTTGCTTTCGTCAGCCCATTGATTTTGCAATTCATAATAGCTCTGTTGTGTGAGCTCATAAAGATTACCTTCTTTCATGTCAAAATCAATTTCGTTAGCCGAAATGTCTTTGTTCAAAACATTGATACCTTCCATAACATAACTGTATAATGGCCATCCTGCACTGCCTTGATAATGTGGGAAATCATTAAATGTAGGAGTCTTTGTTTTAGCCATTTCTAACAATTCTTTGACAAATTCTGTTTTAGTAACCCCTGTTTTAATATATTTCCAAAAATCGCTATCATCTCTGCCCCCCATGTAATGAAGAACCAAGAAATCTTTAATATCGTCATATAACTTTCTAGTTCTTTTATTATAAATTGCCATGCTACCTTCATTAACAGTTTCTTCAAATGTTGGTTTAACATATTCCATGAATAAATTATTTGCTTGAACAATAGTTGAGTGAATACTTGTAGCTTCTAGTGGTTCCAAAAACGCACTGCTAAGTCCTATTGTAACACAATTTTTAATCCATGCAGATTCTTGCCTTCCTGAATCAAATTTTATAACTCTGATAGGATCAATTTCTTGACCTAGTATTGTTTCTATTTCTTCTTGGGCTTTTTCTGGAGTTGTATAGGCATCACAATATACATAACCGCATCCTTTCCTATCCATTAAAGGAATTTGCCACATCCATCCTGCTTTTTGAGCCCAGGCAGTTGTATAAGGTTCAGGAACTTCACCCTTTTTGTATTTCAAATGGAATGGTAGTCCTGTATTTAGAGGTAGATTGTCTTTAAAACTGATCCATTTACTTGGTAAATGTTTCATTATTACTCTGTTAAATCCGGAACAATCAATAAAGAAATCTCCGTCTACTGTCTCCTGGTTAGAAAGTAGTAAATTTTTCACAAAACCATGTTCATTTAATTTTACATCTAAAACTTCAGAATCTATATGTTTTGTGTTCAGCCTTCGTAGAGTAATTTTCTTAAAATATTGACCTGCAAGATGTGCGTCTATGTGATAAGCATGATGTGAGTCTATAAATTCTTTTTTAAACTTGTTAAAATTGCTTAGTTCATGATAGATCCAATATCCGCATCTTGAAAGATTTAACAGCTCTGGTCTTTTTAGCTTATCCAACCCGTAATTAAACAAACAATCCGGAATGGCACTAGTTGTATGCGTACCATCTATGGGTCCTATATAGTAATCATCAATATTATTGGTCCAACCCTTGTGCTTGATCGCATATTTTAGTGTAGCACCTGTTTCTACAATAAAATCATGTTGGTTACATCCGTAATTAGTAGCCCAATTTATAAGAACGTCTGTAAAATGTCCAGTGGTGCTTTCACCAACACCAACTACACCTATCTTACTACTTTCAATAACCACAATTTCATGATTAGGGTGTCTAGCACTTGCTATTAACGCAGTTATCCATCCTGCTGTGCCACCACCTACAATTACAATTTTCATTAAAATTCCTCTAAAGCAAGTCCAGCATTAAATGCCATATTAATTCTTTGTCTATCAATAGGATTATTATGTACTTTGTGTATCAAATAACTAGGAAACAATAAAATGTCTCCATCATTAGGTTCGTAATATGATGTTCCATGATAAGGCCAAGCAACATGTGTAGTCCTATATACATAATGCTGTGGTATAAATTCTATAAAACCTGTTCCTGTGCCTTGAAAGTAAAAAACTCCACTAACTAAATTAAGATTACTAGTATGGGCGTGTTCTCTGTTTTCTGCACCTTTGTTATTTACATTAAACCAAGCGTTAACATTCCACTGTTTGGTAATTTGTATGTTTTGCATGTTTAAATTTATTGGTCTGGGCAAAGACTGCATATACAGATTAGAAACCTCTAATATTTTATTCATTAGATATTGTTCTGTTTCCTGATCAAAGCCGCTGTGTAAATGAGGCTTACCTCGCCAACAACCAAAGTTGCTATTTTTTAACATTTTTTCATCTGTGTTTTTTGTATCAGACAATTTATAGTCTAGAATTTGCTTACTGATAGATTTGCACATATCTTCAGATATTTCTTTTTGCATATGCATTACAACTGTTTGGTCTATAGAATTAAAAATTGTATTAGACATATGTTATTACTACCACTACTCTTCTTTCGCCCACTTTAGGGTATTTGTGTGCATGATAGCATCCTTCAAAGTTTGAAACCATAAATTTTTCTGCAGGTAATTCTAACCACTTGTCGTCATGCCAAATAAGTGTTGGCGCTCCAGGATTGTCAGTCAAATATAACAGCCAATTGTAATGAGGCCATGTGTGATCTTCATGAGGAACTGTTACAGCATCATCACCATTATACCAGTTACAATTTAAATTTGCTCTAAATATATTAGAATATTTTAGGTTGTTAGCCTGCATCCATCTATGAAAAATTCCTATAAAAAATTCATAATATCCTTCACTATAATGATCCATAGGTCGTTGTGTATGTTTAATATGTTCTTCTTCGGTTCTTCTTAGAAGAGAATGGCTTAAAAACGGACCGTTTACATATTCACCGTCTCTAATTTCTTTAGGAACAACATCTTGATAGATATATGTAGTTTGTTTGCTAATATAGTACCATGGAAAATAGTAACCAAGAATGTCGTTTTCAATAATTGCCCTTTCTTCTTCGGTCAAAATTATGGGTGTATATTGAATTTTTTCTGGTAAAGACATTGTTCCATCCTAATATAGTATATTTAACATAGCACCTAGTTGTAGACAACAAATACGACTCAGAAATTTTTTCTAACCATTAACTACTATGATAAGTAAGTATGCTTCAGTTGGAGGAAAAACATGAATGAAACAAATTTAAGCGGTGGATTTACAGATCTTGCAGAACAAAGGCAAGAACAGGATACACCAATATCAAATGAGCCGTCACTTCAAATAACTTCAGTAAACTTCAGTAACATTTTTTCTACAGAAGATTGTGAATTAATTGGGGAAAATACAATAGAAGAATTATGGATGCCTATCAAGGTACATGGTGATTCTAACTTACATCAAGGATTTAGACAAAAATTAAGAGGAGATGTTAATGGATTTCCTTTTGAGAAGATTAGAGATGTTACAAAAGCAGCTAACGATCAAATATACAATTTTGATCTTTTAGGTATTATTGATCAAGACTTCCCACAAATTTACAAATATACAGAGGATTGTTACTATGATTGGCATATTGACATTAATATTCTAGCACCAACTAGAAAAATTACTTGGATAATAAATCTTTCAGATCAAAAAGACTACGAAGGCGGCGATATTGAATTTTTAAATACAGATACTAGCGAACATAACACAAACGAAAAAGGAAAAATTCTTATATTTCCTTCTTTTACTCCTTACAAAATTAATAAGGTTACAAAAGGTGAAAAGAAAATAATAATTGGACACATACACGGAGCCCTGTTCAAGTGATACTAGATTATGACTATTGGTATTTTGAATCTGCTATTAAACCAGAAATATGTGATGCTATAGTCGAAGCCGGCATTGCAAAAATGCATGAGCAAGAAAAAGCATACGGAAAAGAAGTTTCAATTGCTACTACAGGTGGTTGGCAACACAAATCAGATGAATATTCTACAGGCGTAAATGATCTTACTATTGAGGGATTAAAGAAAAAAGGAATAGACCCAAAGTCAGCTTATGTAAGAGATTCTAATATTACATGGTTAAGCGATCCTTATCTTTATGACATGGTCCAGGCGTTCGTAGCTGAAGCAAACAAAAATGCAAATTGGAATTTTGATTGGGACTATACTGAAGAATTCCAATTTACTAAATATGGCCCTGGACAATTTTACGGATGGCATGTTGATATGGGGTCAAAACCTTATAGAAGATTCGATCCTGAAATAGACAAATATAAACTAAAGGCAGATGGATCTCAGATGTTAGACACATTTGGTAATCCTTTAGTTGAAGATAATCTAGCAAGTACTAACGAAAATTTAATCGGTAAGATTAGAAAACTAAGTGTTACTATTAGCCTAAACAAGCCAGAAGAATACAAAGGTGGCAATCTTAGATTTGATTTTGGCCCTCATGCAGATAAAAGATATCATACTTGTAAAGAAATTAGACCACAAGGATCTGTAATAGTTTTTCCTTCACACATTTATCATCAAGTAACTCCTGTAACTGAAGGTACACGATATAGTTTAGTTGCTTGGAATTTAGGATACCCATTTAGATGACAAACGCAGAATTATTTAAAAATGATATGTATGTAGACTGCAAACAAGTTATACCTAAGGATATATGCAGTCTTGTTTCAAAATACTGCTTAATGAAAGAAGAAATTAATTTTGAACCAGAAGAAGCAGACGGGCAAGTACCTTTTTCTCACAGTGTTTATGCAGATACACTTATGGAAACCTTGCTTTATTTTCTATTACCTCATATGGAAAACAATACTGGTTTAAAATTATGCCCTACATACAGTTACTATAGGGTTTATAGACCTGGACAAGAGTTAGAAAGACATAAAGATAGAGAAAGTTGTGAAATAAGCACAACGGCCTGCTTCGGTTTTAATTATATTAATGCAGTAGACGATTACAACTGGGGTATGTATGTTGACAAAGACTCATACGGTACAGGATCTTTAGGAGATTTTGTGAGCTCAAATAATCCTGGTGAAATGATAAAGCAACAGCCCGGAGACATATTGATATATAGAGGTATTGATATTGAACATTGGCGAGATCCATTTGAAGCAGGAATAAATAGTTATCATGTACAAGGTTTTTTCCATTATATAGACAAAAATGGCCCGTTTTATCCAGAATGGATTTACGATAAAAGACCGCAACTTGGTTATAAAGATTTGAACAAATTTGTATAAATACATTTGTAATATAGTAAGGAGTCATAATGGCTATAAAGAGTTTTTCACTAAGTGATGTTGTAGCAGTACAAAACGCTTGTTATGTGATGGGTGTAGAAGAAGTATGGTGTCAAGTTAAGTTCACAGATTGTGAAAATTTCTGCGAGTACTATGCGAGTCCAGTCTCAGACGAAGCATTATCGCGTGATCTTTACAATGCCTTGCAAAATGGTGACTATGGCGAATTGCATCACGGTACTGGCGATCACTATATTACAATGCCTAAAACACAAACCGAACTAGAAGAAGCAGTAAAAGCTAAAAGAAATCAATTGTTGTTAGAATCTGACTATACAGGATTGCCAGAAATTTCAGCAACAATGACAGCAGCTCAGAGAACAGCTTGGTCTGAATATAGAACTGCACTACGCGAATTAACTAGCCAGTCTAGATTTCCATGGGATCCGGTTTGGCCAACAAAACCATCCTAACCAAATCTTTCAATCAATTTAATCTTGTGCTATAAATATCTAGCAAATATCGTTATTTGGGAGATACTAAAATATGCAAGAATTTGAACCAATACGAGATAGAATTCTCGTACAAAAAATTGAAGATGAATTAAAAACAAAGTCTGGACTAGTTCTTTCTGATGACACCAAGGAAAGACCTACAAAGGGTAGAGTTATTGCTGTAGGTCCAGGAAAAATAAATGATGACGGGAAACAATTATCTATGGTTATTGAACAAGGTGATCTAATAGTTTATCCTAAGTATGCAGGACATCAAATTAAAATTAACGCAGAAGAATATCTGATTCTAGAGGAACATGAAGTTTTAGGTAAACTTAAAGGAGACACAAACAATGGGTAAAATTATTCCTCGAATAGTTGCTAATGGTGCAGAAGGTCGCAAAAAAATTATTGACGGTGTAAATGTACTTGCTGATGCTGTAAAAGTAACACTAGGTCCGAAAGGTAGAAATGTAATTATTCAAAGAACATTTGGACCTCCTCATGTAACCAAGGACGGTGTAACAGTTGCAAAGGAAATTTGGTTAAAAGACAAATTAGAAGACACTGGTGTCCGTATGATAAAACAAGCAGCGAGCCAAACATTTGATGACATCGGCGATGGTACTACAACAGCAACACTATTAGCTCAAAAAATGATCAACGAAGGACAAAAGTTTTTAACTGCGGGAATAAGTGGCATTAATCTTAAAAGAGGAATAGATATTGCAGTAGAAGAAGCACTAAAAGTATTAAGAGAAGATGCCAAAGAGTGTGCTGATAGAAAAACAGTAGAAGCAGTAGCATCTATTGCAACAAATAACGATGAAAAATTAGGAAAACTAATTGCAGAATCTCTCGGAGGAGACGAACCAACACATCAAGCACTGGTTTCGGTAGAACCAGGTATGAGTTATGAAGATGAACTATTAAAGGTAAATGGATTTCAATATGAACACGGATATCTTTCACCGCAATTTGTAAATGCTCCTAAACAAAAATGTGTTTTAGAAAATCCTTTGATACTTATCTGTGACAGACCTATTCTAAATATGCAAGATGTATTGCCTATTCTAGAAAAACTAGTGGCAACAAAAAGACCATTTTTAATCATGGCTGAAGAAGTTGAAACTGATGTGTTAGCAACACTAGTAATTAACACACTAAATGGTTCTATTAGTTGTTGTGCAGTAAAACCACCAGATTGGAAGGGAAAAATGCGTACCAAGTACTGTGAGGATATTGCAGTATTAACAGGTGGTAAAGTTATTTCTGATCAAACTGGTAGAAAAGTTGAAAGTGCCGAAATTGAAGATTGTGGACAAGCTAACAGAGTAGAAATAACTGATAGCCAAGTAACAATTATAGGCGGACACGGAGACAAAGAAGAAATTGCACAATATATCAAAGATAAAATTGAATACTATATAGATGCTCCAAGAGGAGATGATGTTTTTACTGATAAAGGACAACAAAAGCGTATCTCAAATTTAACTGGAGCAGTAAGTATTATTAGAGTAGGCAGTGCTACTAAAATAGAACTTCGTGAAAAAGAAGATAGAATTGATGATGCTCTTCATGCTACTAAAGCAGCTCTCAAAGACGGTATTGTACCTGGCGGAGGAGTTGCTCTTATTAGAGCAAAGAACAAACTAAAAAATCTTAAAGGCGCAAATACTGAACAAGATGCTGGTATACAAGTTGTTCTAAAAGCCATGGAAGAACCTTTAAGACAAATTGTTTTCAATGCAGGTGACAGTCCGGATGTTGTATCTAACGAAGTTTCAAAGGGCGATATCGAGTACGGATATGATGCTGCAACAGGAGAATACGGAAATATGTTTGATATTGGTATTATTGATCCTGTGACAGTTGTACAAAAAGCATTAAAAAATGCTTCAAGTATTGCAGGACTACTCCTAATTACAGATTGCGCTATATATGAAGATAATGATGAAGAAGATCTAAGTGTTATAGGACCAGCACCTAGTGCAGGTGAACGAAGTTTGCCACCTCAATACGAACAGTAAAACTCAGTCCTTTACAATTAGCATAAATATATTGTGAAGGACAGTGAATAATGGCAAATCAAGCACCAATTGTAGACAGAATTAGGATTATACCTCGCCCGGACGATTTCCTTGACAGAAATGTCGGAAACAGTGGCGAGGTTTTCTTTGACAAACAATCAAATACTCTAAGATTATATTCAGGAAAACTTGCTGGCGGATACACCGTATTAACTGATTCAAACATTACTTCTAACCTTATATCAAGTGGTGTAGGAGTTGTTGAATACACTGTTACAGTAGGTGTTGATCCAGACGGATTAGAAGTAGGTAACAAATATTTTATCGATGGAGAATATAAGCCTCAGTTAAACTTAGTTATTGGTTATACATATATTTTTAATCAAAATGATGACACAAATGAGTATTTTCCTAATACCCCAGGAACTACTGCAAATATTCATCCTTTAAGTTTTAGTCAAGATGATCAAGATGGTGAACTAGGTGATGGTACAACTTATCTTTCAAATGTAATTTATAAACTTAACAACGATGTAGTATCAAAAGCAGAATATGTAAATGGTTTTGCCGGTGCATCACAGAGAAGTGTCCAGATAACAATAACAAGTAACACGCCATCTCAGTTATACTATTGGTGTACTAGTCATACCGGAATGGGTAATACTATTGCTTCATCTTTTCCAGGATCAGGTGCCGGCGATACAAGCATAAGTGTATCAGAAATTGCACCAGAAAGTCCTACAAATGGGTCTATTTGGTTTGATAGTACAACCGCAAAACTTTTTGTGTATGTAGAAGATGAAGATAGTAACCAATGGGTACAGCCAGTTTATCCGGTCATTAACACCTTGACAGATTTAGGTATTACTGACGGCACAATTGGTCAAGTATTAACAACAGATGGAGAAGGCAACTTTACATTTGAAGATGCAGCCGGTGGAGATAGTATTGGTAATTTTACTCTATCTAATAGTGTAATAGACACAGATGATAGTAGCGGTATTACTTTTACGCCACCAGTAACAACTTCGTCAGATCTAACTGTAGAAAATGATCTTAGTGTACGAAATACTGCATATGCAAACAACTTTGTAACGACTTCTGCAGGTACTCCTAAAATTGACAGTGCTACAACAATAAATTTATCTAGTCAAGATGGTACCATTGTCTCCGGAGGCCCATTTAGATTACCAAGTTTAACTAATACACAACGAGATGCATTAGTTCCAGCCAACGGCGATATGATTTATAATACAACAAACAATAGACCAGAAATGTATGTAAATGGCGCTTGGAAAATTGTAGACACAAGTCCGATTGTATAAGGTATGCTATGAGCGAAAAAGAATATACTGTAATCGTTAAAAGCGGTATTAATTTAGAAGAAATTGAAACAGAACTTACTGCATCAACAGGTGCAGGACCTATACCTAATCGAAGTGTAGAGATTGCAAATCCAAGATTAGGATCGAATAGACAGACACATTTTATGTTAACAGATGCTGAAGCAACAGCATTGGAATCAGACGATAGAATACTTGCGGTAGAAATACCGCCCGATCAGCGTACCGATATACAAATAGGATTAAGAAGTACTCAGTTTGCTAATTTTACAAAACCAACTTCATTAGATAATGTTGCATATGTTAATTGGGGATTAAAAAGATCTATTATGGAAACAAATTTATATCAAGATTCTGCAACCACATCTAATAATTATGATTACGCTTTGCAGGGTAGAGGAGTTGATCTAGTTGTTCAAGATAGTGGTATTGAACCTACGCATCCAGATTGGGAAGATCATGCAGGAAATAATAGATATCAATACATCGATTGGTATGAAGCTTCGGGCTTGCCTGGTTCTCAAAGTGCAAGCTACCATAGAGATTATGATGGTCACGGAACTATGTGTGCTAGTATTGTTGCTGGCAAAACATACGGATTTGCAAAAGAAGCAAAAATTTATTCAATGAAACTGGCAGGTTTAGAAGGTAGTGGAGATGCAGGCACCGGTATACCTATATCAGACTGTTTTGACACTATAAGATTATGGCATGAATCAAAACCAGTTGATCCTGCAACAGGATACAAAAGACCTACCATAGTCAACATGAGTTGGGGTTATTTGTCAACGGTGGCTGGGGATCCGACAAGTGGAAATTATAGAGGAACACCTTGGGTATGGGGGGTAGATTATAATGACAATACTGCATTGTGGACAGGAACCGGTATTGTTTTACCATTAGGATTTTCAAGGCGTATACCTGTTAGGGTAGCTTCTGTAGATGCCGATGTAGAAGATTTAATCGCAAGCGGTGTGCATGTTTTTATTGCTGCAGGCAATGATTATTATAAAGGAGATGTATCGGGTGGTGTAGATTATGATAATTCTGTAACATATGGAGCAACTACGCTTTTTTATCATAGAGGAAGTTCACCTCATTCAGATAATGCGTTTATAGTAGGTAACATAAACACAACAACTTTTGACGATAACGGCATCGCAAAAGACAGGGCAGCAGCTACTAGCTCAAGAGGTCCGAGAGTAAAAATCTGGGCGCCTGGAACTGATATTGTTTCTGCAACTAGCACGATTAATGACAAAAATGATGCTGTATATCCATTAGATAACGCATATAGAATTGCACTTAATAGTGGCACAAGTTTTGCTGCACCCCAAGTATGTGGCGTTGCAGGATTACACTTAGAATCTCAACCCGGAGCAACGCCGGCACAACTAAAAGCAAAAATTGAAGCAGATGCAAAACCATTAATGTATGATACAGCATCTGATAGTGATTATCTTAATTTTACTACATCATTATTAGGTGCATCTGATAAAATTTTATTTTCAAGATATGGCAGGCAACCTGTAGAAGTGAACGGAGCAAATCTTAAATTACAGGGAATTTTCCCTAATTATACTCCGGCAGAAGTTCCAGCAGTACCAGTAGTAGAAGCAGATCCAGAATACAACAATGGTGCAATTATTAATGTTGTTGGCGATGGTAGTGACTTCTTTAAACGGGAAGTTACTGTAAATGGTGTAAGGATAATGGGTGCCGGCGCAGTTGGAGGACAAACAGCAGTTCCAGATGCGTGGTTAGAAAAAGTAGCACGTATGTTTGAATTGTTTACAGATCCAAATGGTGCAGGCATTAACGAAGAATACCAAAGAAATTTAATTAAAACACTTAGTGGTGACGCAGGAACATATCATGCAGGGTTACCAACAATACAAAGAGTAGCAAGAGGTGCTGGCTCAGACTATAGCACAAACTTTTTAACAGATGCTGGCATTATATTTTGGAATCTAACAGACTTGTTTGATACTACTGTACAAAACGATATGGTGTGGTATTTGAACTCAACTGGTGATGGTTATGGCGACGGCGATATAGACGCACAAGAAGTTATTGAACACGTATTCCACACACTACACATGCACGGGTTACCTGCAGACGATATAAAACTATATCAGTTCTTAGCCGCTGACTGGCAGACAGGTGATTTGTATGCGGCAATGGAAGAAGCATACGATGCCGGCAAGTGGGATCCATCAGGTTATCAAAGTCCATCAAATGCTTGGAAAACAGATGCAGATGCATTTGAAGTAGCCGCAAAAGAATACTTGTACTTACTAAACTTTAGTATGTTTGAATACACAGAATTATGGGACGGTGGAAGTCTTGCGCCTGAATGGACAGACGATATGCGTACCCAAGCAGGTATTCAAACAAATAACCCATTAGGTTATGCTTTCCATAACACATACATTGCTCCGGTAATCAGTAAACCATCATTGGCAACAATTAGAAACATATTCCAAGACGGAGACGTAGGTGATCCAACAGTTGCAGGCCCATCAGGATATGTACCAGATTAATAAATACAGCGAGAGGTAAAAAATGGCAGCAATAAATTTTCCAGCAGATCCTAATAATGGTGATACATTTACAAGTGGAACAACTACCTGGCAATGGAACGGTACTGTGTGGTCTATTATAGGCGGATCAGGAGCAGTTGTTGTACCTAATTCATTTGGTGTAATCACAGTAGCAGGACAAGACAATGTTATTGCTGGAACAGCATCTGATAGTTTAAATTTAGTTGCAGGTGCAAATACTACAATAACAACTGATGCAGGATCAAATCAAATTACATTAACTGCAACTGTATCGGGCGGAGGTGGTGAACCTAACCAAAATGCTTTTAAATATATTGCAGTTGGAGGCCAAACAACCGTAGAAGCCGATCTTGCAGAAGATACTCTTACTTTGGTTGCAGGGTCAGGAATGACAATCACAACTAATGCAGGAAGTGACACAATTACATTTAGTAGTACAGCTTCTGGTGGAGCATCAGCATTTCACGATTTAACTGATGTTCAAACAGCACAACTTGAAATACATGACATTTATGAACACTGTGCTGCAACTTATAGAGTTGATAATATTAGCACATCTGCTTATACATTTAACAGTCATTACACTGGTAATAATCCGAACATCTATGTTTTATCAGGTACTACTGTAGCATTTGATTTAGATAATATATCTGGACATCCTTTCGAATTACAGGATAATACTCTTACTGCTCTTACAACCAATCTAGTTCATGTTGCATCCGATGGAACTATAAGCAGAGACAGTGCTGCACAAGGCAAATCAACAGGAACACTATACTGGAGAATACCTGAAAATATTACTAATAATACGCAGTACACATATCAATGTCAATCACACGCTGCTATGTTTGGAGCAATAATTATAAAAAGAATGTCTAATATTTAAAGTTTACTAGCATCTTTAACCAGATTGTGTAATTGATATCTTATGGTTGCTAGATCCTTTAAATTTTCTTGTAAAATATTAGGCTGTATTTTTCCAGCATTATTTGAACTATGATTTTCATCAATAATTTTTACTTGGAATTGTAATTCGTCTATTAATTTTTTGTAATAGATTTTTTTCTTAGGATCTGTTATTTTTTCAAGTGCCTGATTAAATTTTTTTAGATCTTTTTGATATTTTGGGGAGTGAGATAATATCATTAGTAACTTCCTTTTTGGACTACTATGTGTTTATCATTTTCGTGTAAACCATTATTAACTTCAGATAAACTACCTGGACCAACACATTCAATTGCACAAGGCACAAACGGTTTAGCTGTAAAAACAAATCCTTCTTTTGCTTCTTGTTGAAATATTTGTCCGTTAGATGTATCAATCCAACGAAATACAAAGTGTCCATTATTTACAAACCAAGATTTTTCTGTTTTTTTGTTAAACCAAAAATCTGTTTTACTTGGTTTTTCAAAAACTAAAATTTTGCCACCATATGATTCTTCTGAGATCCATATTATTTCATAACCAAATTCGGTTTGTTGTATATTATTTTTATCTTGCATATCTTATCCTACATCTAAAAGAACATTTCCGCTTATAGACATGCGTATGTTATCACTTCCGCTAAAAGGATATACACAGTGCGTTAATTTAGAAGGAAAAAATAAAATCTCTCCTTCATTTTCTTTATTTAAATTTATTATTTTTGTGCATTGGTTTCCAATAATATTGGTATATGTAAATTGAAAATTTCCAGCATATTTGCTGTCAGGAATATCAGGCATTTTAATCCAAATGCTGTAACTATAAATTCCTTCATGCGTATGATTAGGTATAAATTCATTTTGTTTTTGATGATTAATCCATTGTTTGTCTATTTTATACGGAACATTTTTTGTTAATACACCTATACGGCCAAGGCCAGGAAAATCTTCCTCATATCTCATAACTACATCTGCAATATATTGGTTTAATTCTTTAGCACAATCTTGAAGTCTATAGTGTGTAGCTACACCTTGTTCAGTTAATCCAGAATTGATTGGAACTCGATTTGAACAAGTATTACATTCTTCTAACAGATTTTTATATAATTGAGAAGGTAATTTTTCTCTATAAAATCCGAAATTTTCTAAATATTGCTTTTGCATCTATGATATAAGATCTATTAATTTAAAAACAGTTTCTAATTTAGTTTGATTAACTTTATTAGTTAAAGTATTTCTTAAACCGTGGTGTAATGGCTTAGGCCATTTACCAAATGTCACCCAAGCATAACCGTCATGTTCTTTGTTAAGCATTGGTAAAAATTCTTTCTCCACTACACACAAATAAGTATGAAAATGAAATTTTGAATCATTTGATATAAATGTTTCTAGCGGTATAATTTTTTTGATAGGTGTATCACCTATCTCTTCTGTTATTTCTCTTTTTAAACTTTCCCAAGGAGTTTCTGTTCCTTCATTTGTACCACCTACTAAACCCCAAAGATTGTTTTGCTTACCTTGCGTCCTGTGCAAAAAGAGGAATCTGCTTGTATCAAGAGTATAAAATAGAGCTCCGCTGCAAATAATATTGTTCATACTATTAATTATATTAGAATTTTAGACGCCAAGTGCCATTTGGATATTCGCCTTCGAATGAAAGTATCCACTCTCCGCTATCCCATTTGTATTGTACACCTGTGTTAAGATTTGTTGTATATGCTGTACCCACATATATGCTTGAATCAAATACAACATGCCAGCGCGAACCGTCCCATTCGACAATATCATTTTCTCCGGCTATGAAATCACTTCCATCAGCATTTTTCCAATCATCTGCACCATCAGTATTAGATAAATCTCCAATACCTGTTCCTAATAACAGTATACGTGTACCTGTTGTCCGAATAGACACAGGACTTGTCTTGGTAGGATCTATTATATAACTAATTTTATTAGCATCACCTGTTGGACCTGTAATCACTGTATCGCCAGGTAGTGTATCTTCGTCCCAATTAACTATAAGTTCTGTACCATCATTGCTGTTAATAGCTATTGTACCTGATATTTCACTGCTTAGATCTTTTCTTTGTAAACGCAGTTCAGTAATGCCAGCTTCAAACACTTCAGGAAATGCTTTGATATATGCGTCCCATAATGTATTGCCGACTACACCTTTGTTAATTAATTTGGCAGTATTATTCATTACTAACAATCCATAATTTTTAAATGTGTTAGTAATTACATTAGTACTGTTTTCTTTAAATATTCCTCTATTATTATTTTGTCTTGCTATCTCACCTGTTGGTGTTATGCTTACATTAGTTCTAATATCTGCACTTGGTACAGAAGTATCGCCATATGCTTGTAGCTCTGGAGTACTTTGAGATAGTTCTATTGTACCTTTAGATTCGTCATAGATACTAGTAATAATATTTGTTACAACACCTAAGCGTTTTACTTTTGTTGGAGGTGAAATATAAATCGGAGTTGTAAAGCCTAATTGGGCAACATCAATTTCACTTTCTGTACCTATCGGAATACTCCTTGAACTAAAACTTATGCTTGCTAAATTTACAACACTTAAACTAGTCCAGTCAACATAGTTGTCTGTAGTTTGTATTTCTAGACTTGGATTAAACAACATTAGTATTTGTTCAATAATTTGTAGTTTTTGATCTGTGTTACTGCTCCAAATGTCCACATTTAATCCCAGTGTATAGGGTGTAGGCATTAGTCTTTCAACAGTATAGTTTTTTCCTTCTGTTTTGAGATATTCTTTACCTTCACTATCATATGCACGTTCTCTAATGTTTAGTTTATTAACATAACTTGAATCAGCTAATCTTGCTGTATCCATTTCTAAACTTGTAACATAAACAGCCATTCTTGGCGCACTTGGTATTTTATTTTCTGAATTATCTCTTAGAATATGCCCTACTTGACGAGTAATATCTCCATACATAACAGGAACCTCTGTAAGTTTTCCGTCACCATCTTTGTAGGAAAAATTACTCATCAATCTAATAACTTGTGTTATGTATCTTCTTATCTGACCATCATAAAAATGTTGCATTAGTTATCTGCCTTTGGTCTAAGTGCTTGCGACAAACTTTGTCTTTCTTGTACAGTTTCTCCGCCAATTGTATCTGTATTAGTGTTATTCACAAATGTACCTTTTTGATGGCTTCTTGTATTTGT
>Ga0129351_1000122_pt1 | contig 25459 bp, 27 predicted proteins | sample CPBDNA_8_FD_94423 | JGI IMG/M metagenome (GOLD analysis project Ga0129351, IMG submission 94423) | Freshwater to marine salinity gradient microbial communities from Chesapeake Bay, USA - CPBay_Sum_27_0.2_DNA | ecosystem: Environmental > Aquatic > Marine > Coastal | place: USA: Chesapeake Bay... | reverse complement strand
AGATACAAAAAATATTAAAAAATATCTAAAGAAATTGTATCTAGTACTTGAAAAACAAAAAGATCTAACTAAAGAGTGTGGTAAATTGCTTGATAAAATGAGTAGTATATAATATAATACTATTAAATGTTACCCATAGCCAAGTCAATACTGTTAATATGTGCTGTTTCTTCAATTTCAGGAACAGTATCACACTATTTCTATGGAATATCATTCACCGGGACATTTATATTAACCACAATAGCGCAACTAGTGTTAGGTTACTTTGTCAACACATATCTAGATAGTAAAGAAATAGTAGCTGCTACAAATCAACAAGATTTTGTAAACGAGTATATTGAGACACATGCTGCAACAGCTAACTGTGCTTATTGTGGTGCAGCTAATTTAATACCCATCATACCCGATGGTAATAACGATTTTGAATGTACACAATGTGGTAAACAAAATGCAGTATATATGAACATAACAGTAGCTCAAACAACCACACCAGTTGACATGCCATCATATGAAATATCCAACGCAAACCCAGAATTACACAAAATAAAACAACAGATAATTTCAAATGAACAATAAAGATATATCAGATGTACCACCTAGTAAGTTCAATCCAGTGAAAGAGGTTGTTGAAGAGATTGATATAAAACAGATTTTAGATATAGACAATAAATTTTGGTCTCAACAGAGTGTTGAGCTGCATAGTTGTTATAAAAAAGGTAATGTATATGCAAATAATAGTCAAAATAAATCTAGCGCGGATATATTAGCGGATTTATTGATACACTTAAAAAATTCATGTAAAGATGGTAAGGATAAAAGTATCAACACGGAAATAGTATTTAATATTATACTAGACTGTGTAAAATTATTGGATCGTAAAGAAACACTACTAGACAAAAATTGTCTATTAGCCACATTGCAGGGGTATGTTTTGGGATGTCTTAAAAATTATGAAAAGTGATGAAAAATCAAATATAACTGAAGAGTTTGTAACGAAGAAAGGTGAAAACGTCACCATGCATGGCGATGAAATCGCTAGATGGTGTTGTCTTGTCGAAGCCGTACAGGTCATAGATCAACGAGGTAGTCAATTAGGTCTAGATATGGACAAAGGAGCCTGGGTAAAACCAATCGCGATTCAGAAATATATAGATGAACGTTTTGACACGATGATTGAAGAGATCGAAAGAGAGAAAACTTCTTACCCGTTAAACTTGTGATATATCTACCTGGTACAATTTTTTATACAGCACCTCAAAACGCTAGAATAATAAACGCTACAAAATTACTAGGTTTACCTACGAATCAGAGGTTTGAACTAGCTAGAACATACTCTAATCCTGAATCAGAACCAGGTAAACAAGTGTGTTACGATGTAGTGAGTACAGAGACTGGTAAACGACACACACTTTATTTTGAGAGTGTTAAAGCCGGTGAAAAGGTTATTGCGATCATGCGAGGTGAACAAATCGTAGATGATGAAGATCCTGAAGCTAGAAAGCGTGTCAATTATGATGATAAAATGTCCATGTTGAACAAACAACCAACAGGACCAACTAGAGATTCTGGAGGTACTGGCGATTTTAACAACCGCCAAGACATCTGGATTTAATAATAATCACCATATACAGAATCACCACCACCATAATCCCCATAATCAAAAATACCCTGGGATTCTAAATCGAGATATGTATGATCTTTATCACTATATAAATCATAGATTGTATCTTCATCTACTTGTGTACTACCACCTTCTGGTATAATATTCCCTTCGAAACTATAATCATATCGCTTAGCCTTGATCAGCCAAATATAATGACCCATTAATGGATTTATTTTTTGTATGTCCTGATCTAACCTCTCTGTTATTTCATATATGCTACCATCTCTAGGAAATACACGATCATTACCATATTCTTTCAATCTAAACAGATCACCAGATTTAGGTTCTATACCACCCTTTTTAGCTTCTTCTTCCCCACCCCTAGCCCTGTAGAAATCATCAACATGAATAAATGCTGTTACCTCATCATCGCTATTGATGCCAAATTGCGATAATGTCAAAGCGTTTTCATTAAGTTCAATATACATCACCATATCAACTGGGTCTTCAAACGATTGATCGGCATCTTCTCCATATATCGGGTCATACTTTTCCAAATCCTCATGTGCTGGGTGGTATGTCACTGCAGTCCCAAACATATTAATTTGCTCTTTGAACCATCTGCTATAATTAGCACGTTCTTGTACGTTTAGGTCTTTATTAGGGACACGTAAACCATCATTATGTCGAAATATATTGTCTAAGCTCATTTTTCTAAACAAAATTCCCCTACTTGTTCGTCCCAATATATTTTTATACCCGTCTTACCTAGAAATTTTGGAGATGTTTTAGTCAAATTGGCTAGATTGTATTTAGGTATTATGTACTCCAAATCTTTAGCTGTTATATACTCTTTACCTCTAGGTTTATCTCTCAATATTTCAATTTTTTGATTCAAGCTAGCATCATGCCGATCTCTATCCGGTATTAAATTTTGATGCAACCTCTGACCACCGGTATAACCTCTCTGTTGCCTAGTAGTCGGTATTCCAACAATTTGCTTGTTAGAATTCATGTAATGTTCGAATAGTTGATTGAACCGCATACAGTTATTTATTGTAATGTCTCCCATCCGTCCATTTCTAGGTCAGATATTTCTGTACCCATACCATCTATATTACCAAATAATATCGGACTTGCATCAAAATTTTCCCCAGATTTTTGATTTGAATATACAGACAACGGATCAACAAACTGTTTTATACCATAATCTAGACTTGATAATATCAAAGGTTTTTCATTATCATCATACTTTTCTATATCAAAATATTTTTCAGTCACACTCGATTCTAAGACAATTAACGCCCATATCAAACTCATAACCCGGTCGTCATTATAATCACCTTGACGCGCTTTCCATGTACCATTCGGATATCTAACAAAATTTTTCAACTCAAAAACTAAACCCTTATCCCTAACACTCACGCTCTTGTTTTGAGTTAACCAGTACCGCATGTTAACAACACCCTTATATTTTGTATTAGTATGCGCCACAACACCTAATCTGTTATATGTTCTGCCTTTAATTTCTGGTGCAAATGTGACAATGTTTCTATATCCAAATTCATTCGCTAAATTATCTACAACCTGTGCCCCGCAATTGTTTCTTTCGATCGCTGCAATAGGGTTTCCCCAGTGCTGTAATATTTCATAAAGTTTTTTTGTAAACAGATAGGGGCTTATTTTATTGTTTCTATATGTCCCCACTTGCTTTATGTTTGTAAGGTCAGTTATGTCCATTATTTGTATCACACTAGCATCCAAACCAACACCTTCACTAACATCAACCCCAACCGTGTATATATGATCCATATCTGGTTCGTTCCACAATAGATAATTACCATCATCAAAAATATACTCTGGATCTCTACAACTATTTTTCATGAGCTCATATAACTCGTCATCAATAGTACTTTCACCAGTTTGCAAAAACTGACACCCAAACTCTTGATCAAAAGCCTCTTGACTCCCTAGATTTTTTATCTGCTCTTCTTTCCATTTATCATCTCTACCCGGTACTTCCCACCAATCAATCCTACCTGGCTCCCATCCACTAGTTTTATTGATAGCACCATGGTATAGCTTGTAGAAGAGATTCTCAGTACCGTTAGGTGTACTACTTATGAATATCTTACTCTTTTTGAAACTACTGATGATTGGATATACACTCTTCCAAAACTCACTAACCATATGTTCATCAATAAACGCCAACTCATCAAGTATCAACACATTACAACTCTGACCTCTGGCAGCGGTACCAGTTGTTGTACTGATACCTATTGTTGTACCGTTACCCAATGTCATACTTGTCTTACCATATTCGGTTACACCAGGCTTCAACCAGTTAGGTAACTCTTCATATGCCATTCTCACTCGCTTGAAAATCTCAATCGCGGTACCCTCCTTATTCGCGACTATCAAAATACGTTGATCATCATTGAAACATGCGTTCCAAAGAGCATATATAGTCATCATAGTCGTCTTCCCCACCTGTCTAGATGCTAGTAAAATGTAAAACCGGTTATCTCTCATCTGTCTCAAGGCTTTCTTTTGAAAACTATGTAATGTGATCGGATGCCTACCCTTCTCGCTTATTATATAAAAGAAATTCTCTGCAAAGTATAATAGGTTTTGCTGACTCTTTTTTAGATGCTTGAGCATCTCTGCATCCCACTCAAATTCAGCTTTCGGGGTAGGGAGATTTTCATTACCTAGATAATATTGTGGGTTTTTATTCATATATTTTTATTTATAGACATAAATATATAAATGACACGTGTAAATACCCTCAATGATATTGCTGATATATACAGCGAATCTGTTCTAGCTGATCAAAATATGATTTCAGAAAATGAAGTTGTCTCTAAGAAGCACAAACCAAATGATGATCTAGAGACAGAAAAGAAAGTAACGAAAGAACCAACTAAAGATACCGGACCGAAGGCCGCGGAAGGGTATGAAGAAAAAGTGGTTGAAGCTGGTGGAACTGGACCCCGGGATGAAAAAAATCATTATTCAGCCGGGAAAACTGCCAACGAGAGTATAAATAACAGTAAGATGACCAAAAATAAATCCATATTTGACAAACTATACGAGGATGTACTCGGTGGAGATGATGATGAACTTGACATGGACATGGGAATGGACGTGGATCTAGGTGATGAAGATGAAGAAGGCTTAGGTGAAGATGAAGTTACAGTAACATTACCCCGGGATGTAGCCCAACAATTATGTGACATGTTAAAGTCCCAACTAGAAGATGGTGAAGGTGATGAAGACATGGAAGATATTGAAGACTTAGACGGTGGAGAAGATGATGTTGATGACAGCATTTTCCAAGAAACGCCAGATGCGCAAGAGCTTGGTGACGCAGGACCAAAAGGGTCTGACCTTGACAAGGGAAACCTAAAAGGTAAGAACAACAAGGTTCCTGGTAGCGGGCCAATCCACTCAAAAGCCAGTGGGGGCCATGGTGATGGAAAGCTCAAAGGAGGTAATCCAGAGCCAACACCATTAGGCGACAAAAGCGCAGTCCTTCAAGGTAAGAACAACAAAGTACCCGGTCATATCAAAGGTAAGGACCAAGACTTTTTTAGTTAAGACGTAAAAAAATCAGAACGAGAAGATAAAAACCAGCCCGCGGGCTGGTTTTTTTTTGGTTTGTTGTAACTATTTACATGTTGCTAGCACCTCAATTAACTGATGTGAATGTTGATCAACATCTCGTAAAACTTTCACAAAATTCTCTTCTCCCGGTAAGTGTTGTTGGTAACAGCAGCAGCATCAAACAATTAACTGATGAACAAATTGAAACAATAAACAAATCACGACTGGTCAGATGCAATTGGTGTTTTCAAGACCCTGGAAAAATTAAAAAAGATTACACCGTGTACATGGCCCAGGCATACCCGGCAGAGAGTTCACCATTAAAAACAAAACTTGATGAAAAAACTGATTCCGGAGAGGTCAATGTATATAGATCTATAACAAGTGTGTTGTGGGACGGTTCACCTGCACTGTCGCAGACCACTACTGATGGGAGACCAGTATTTGCCACTTCTGGTACTCAAATGTTGTTTTCAACCGCTTTCCAAATAAGACCCAAACATGTTATAATTGCTGGAATAGATTTTTATACTCATAATCGACCTAAAAAGAACATGACTAAAGAAGAGTATGAAGTATATTTGACCAAAACCGGTAAGCATTTTGGCGAATCCCCAAAAACATCAATAGGTATAGATTTGAACAAAACCAACTTAACTTATGTACCTCCAGATTTCTGGCAAAATAAATTAAAAGAACTAGGATGTACTTTACATTATATTGAATCCGACATGATTGTGTTACTCAAATCATTTGCTCAAATGATACTCTCAAAAACAAAAGTAGAATTTTATCAATGCGGAAAATTAGAAGATATATATAAAATAGCTCTAGAAAATATTGACACTCTTGTCTCGCACTTCGAAGATATGAAAACACCAGATAACAAACAAAATATCAAGTCTAGTTATTTCATGTGGAAACTTATCAATAAAATAATCGACAATCTATATTAAATAGATGTATGGCAGAGTCTAAAAAAGAAGTCCGGCAATCGTTTCTGAACAAAGCACGTTCAGACAAGTTTCAGATGACCATACCGTTACCACCAATATTGAGAGACCGAACCAGCCGATCTGTTAGATCAACAGAATATGTGTCTCCTGACGCGCTAGATTTCAGCATATTCAAAATCACCATGCCCAAAGTGGCTAGTTCAATAATAGATGTAAAATATGGCGGTCAAACTCTCCGTGAAACTGGATGGACTAGAGAACCTTATGATCCAGTTCAGATCGGGTTCGTGATAGACAATGAATTTTCTAATTACTGGATACTTTATAAATGGTTGAATATTGTACATGACAATCGGGAAGGTATGGTAGTGGATCCTACAGGTAGACAAGACATTGAAGGTATATCAACCACAATCAGCATTGTCGGTTTAGATGAATATAACAAACCTAAGATTGAATTCAAGTTTTCTAGAGCAGTACCAGTCAGTCTGAGTGAGTTTATTTTCGATTACCAAGAACCTAAGGAAATTGAAGGTGGTTTCGAATTTAGATTTCACCAGTTAGAAGTTAATATATTATAAATAGTTAGAAAAAAATCAACTCATTCGGAAAAAATCAGTCTGGGATAGTATAAATACTTACATAAGGAAAATACAATGGCAAGAGTAATACAATCCCCCGGTGTTGAAATAAACGAGATAGATTTAAGTTCACGTACTACGTTTCCAACAGGAACAAATATCCTAATTCAAGGATTTGCTCCTCAAGGACCTACTGATGAGACGTTGTTCGTAAGTACTATGTCGGAGTTTGAAACGATCTACGGCGCCCCAACAAACGCTGCAGAAAGATATTTTTATCATACTGTTAAGTCTACCTTCAACAGTCCTGCGAACATAATGGTATCAAGATTACCATACGGTGAAAAACGCGGCACAACATTCTCAGACGAGTTGTACAGTGCGTTGATTCTACCGGTCAGTGGTAACGACCATGAAACTTCGCTATCTAGTGTGAGTGGTAGTCAGTTACAGAGCAAGAAAGTTGTTTTCAGCAAACTTTCATCTGGTTCAACTGCCCTCAGTGGAGCTAGCTCATTAGTAGTTGAAAATTCATTAGTGTTCACTGAAGATGATACATTGATAATTGAAGACAAGAACGGTAATGAAGAGGTTTCGATATCTTCAATAGACTCAGCTACACATACAATAACATTGGCCAGCGCGCTACAAAACAATTATGCTAACACATGTGTTGTCGTGGCCAAAGACGGTGATGGTGAAGGAACATCAAAACTCAGTAATGTATCAGATTGTACAGAACTAATGTTTGGTACACCTCAACGTATCGATCTGTTAACGGAAGAATACATCGCGTTGAAAAACGGTGAAGTGCAGTTTGATGACGATTGTGTGTTACCGCTTAACAGCGATGGTAGTGTCGATCGTAGCGACGCAACTGTTATAGGAGCCGGTCAAGCCAACGCTCTTAACTTTGAAGATTTACCAGCGTACTTCACAAGAGGTATATCCAAAGAAGCTGATTATGAAACTGTAGACTCTAGCGGGTTACCATCTCCAACTGGTTCAGTTATTGAAGGTATTTCCAAGAGAAAAATTGATATTTTCAAACAAAGATTAGCCAAATGTGGTATGTTACTCGTGAACAAAGCGCAAAGTACAATGAACACCTACTATGAAGGTTATTATATTGCTTTTGGTGACAATAATCAGTTCGCAATTGACGACGGTTCTGACATCGCGAATTCGAAATTCAGCGCGATTGAAGGATTAAAAACATTTGGAAATGGTGGTACATATTATGATTTACCACAGCAACGATTGAATTTTGACATGACTGCTCATACAGTGACTGGTTCACAAGGTAGTATGAGTGAGGTTTTTGAAAATGTACCATCATTCGACATTGCTGTTGATTCATTCAAGGATACAATTGGTCTTGCAGTGTTCAAGTTACGTAAGAGTATTTACGCGACAGAAACAACTGCTCTAGACTTCATTCTAGATGAGTCACATGTTGGATCACTTGACGCATATCGTCAACAAGCCAGTATCAACGGTGGTAAAGCCAAGAGCTTCTACATTGAAACAATTGATGCTAATTCCACATTGTTGAGCGTATTCGCCAACAAGAAAATATCTGAAGAGTCTGGTACATTCTTAACACAACAAGGCGATCTAGTTGACGTTCCAAACACAACTATCAAATTCCACCCTGAAGCTCAAAAATATGCTTGGGGAACTGGTACATATCAAGAAGAAACCCCTGGTAGTTCTAAGAAGAGTATCGGTACAATCGTTGACAAAATCGAGCGTAACTTCGAAAAGTTACAAAACTTGGATGAATATGACATCGATATCACACTTGACGCTGGTTTAACAACCATCAACACATACGTTCAATATCAACAAGCACTGGCAGATGACGCTGACGGGCCTGTTGCATTTGATGATGAGGTTGTTGTTGACATCACCGGTATGTTCGGTAGTGAGATGGGTGCTAGCACCGGTGCTGCAGCTGGTACTAACACTAACACCGACGAGCAAGAGTGGGACGGTAACGCAGTAGTTAACAGCTGGAAAGCAGTAGCCAACAGCTTCATAGTATTCGCACAAGACCGCCGGAAAGATCACATGACAATCTTGGATCCATTGAGATACATCTTTGTATCCGGTAGAAACGGTATAACAGCTAAAGATCAGACTAAAAACTTCAGTCAACACATGCTATATCCGTTGAAACACTTGTTAGGTACTATAAATTCCAACTACTGTGCAGTGTATGGTAACTGGTTGAAACAGTACGACTCCGGTGTAGATAAGAATTTCTGGGCACCACCTAGTGGGGTTATTGGAGCAGCTTATGCAAATAATGATGCGACATACGATCCATGGTTCGCACCAGCAGGTTTCACTCGTGGTTTGATCACTAACGCTCTTGAAGTGGCGATTCGTCCGAATCAAAAACAAAGAGATCAGTTTTATAAGCTAGGATTGAATCCAATCGCGTATTTCCCGGGAGATGGTTATGTAATATTTGGTCAAAAGACCATGCAAGCCAAGCCTTCCGCGTTCGACAGAATCAACGTCCGGAGAATGTTCTTATGGACCGAGAAAGCAGTACGTCGAACCATCAAGTATTACGTTTTTGAACCCAACACGTTCAAGACACGTCAAGCAGTACTTGCAGTATTAACCCCGATCTTCACACGAGTCAAAGCAAACCAAGGTCTATACGACTTCTTGATAGTATGTGACGAGCGTAACAACCCACCAGTTGTTATAGACAACAACGAGCTTGTTGTTGACATATATATCAAGCCAGTCCGTGCTGCAGAGTTCATCTTAGTGAACTTCTACGCCACCAGAACAGATCAGAACTTTGGTGAGTTGATCGGCTAAATCATATACGAGGTATAAATATTTAAAGGAACAATATTATGGCAAATCACTTAGTAGAAAATTATAGCATAGACAAGTTTTATGCAAACGTAATAAGACATGAGTTTTCTCGTCAGCATCAGTGGAGAATCACAAACATTCGCACTGGTAACGATGGATTGAATGGTTTTATTAGATCTGAAAACCCAGAAACACACTTGTTGGTCGAAAGCGCAAGCATACCTGCTCGTTCAATCAACAACGTGCCAGTCAACTTCCACGGAATTGACTTCAACTTACCCGGTAATGCGAAGTACACCGGAAGTGACAGCTGGCAAACAACCTGGAGAGTGGATCAGAAACTCAATTTACGTCGAGTAATGGAAGAATGGCAAACATTTGTATTCAACGACAGAATATCCGGTGGTTCTATCACCAGAGCAAATGATGCGTCACTCACAATGACATTGTTCGATCAATTTGGTATGTCACACTCAACATACACATTGTATGGTATCTACCCAACAGAAGTAGGTGCACTTGACTACAACGTGGGTACAGACGGTGACATAGTAACAATGAATGTAACGTTTGCATATCACTATTGGGATCGTGGCGGTGTTACTGCTGCAACTATGAACGAGCCAATCAACGGCCCGGAAGTAGGTGGTCCTTCAACAAGTCAGACACAACAGCTAGGAGACGGACTGTAAACCGATTTGCTATAGCTATAAAAGAGCCCGGCACAGCCGGGCTTTTTTTTGGTATAATGGTATTTTGGTGATAAATATTAAATATGCCACATGCCGTATTTCCAAATTCATTCAACGCTGGAGTAAGTCAAGCTGAACAACGCTTCAAAGAATTTGAACGTATACTACTATATAATTGGAGTACATATCTTGCTAATCCTTCCATGTGGTTTGTGGTTATCGACAAGATACCTAATGCACTGATAAACATGAATAATGATAACACATTAAACAAGGAAGGTCCTAACAAATATACTCAATTCACAATGAATCAACAAAACCTTTTCAACGTGATCGAGAATGGTGTTGGTTGTATGATAATACATGGGGTGGTGTTACCCACAATTGAAGCATCCGGTGGAAGGGAATCACCAGCGATGGGAGGTTACTATGGCGGTGTTGTTATGGATTCGATCAACGAACAAGCACAATTAACATTACAGTTCAGAGAAACACACAGTTCCGCTTTAGATTTTATTTTCAGACCATGGGTTGAACTATCTGCTAAGAACGGTGCTATTGCTCGCCCCCCAGGAGACCCTAGGTTTATAAAATGTAATATAACTGTGATGCAAACAGGTATCGTCGGTGGAGCATCTGACCCGATCATCAGAAAAGCATGGAGATTCAACAACTGTCAACCAACAAGTGTTGCAAACACCAGCCTCGCTCATGACGGTACATGGGGAGCAGCAGACATGTATGTGAATACAGAATGGGTGTACAGTGATTATGATCTACATGATGTTGAGATGGATAACATGTCTGCGCTGTACGACCAGCATGACAAGAGCGGTCAGGGTGTTGAAGCTATGAGGCAGGGACACTTCACTCGCGGTCCAATGAATGTACAATTATAATGTTGATAAACAACTTATAATGTGTTAAATATACAGGTGAAATGGTTACTACCAATACCTGTGCTGAGTGTGGAACGTGTTGTTGAATTTGAACCTATAACAAATCGAACATATGAAACGTTGATAAAATATGTAAACGCTTCTGACGAAAACACCGACTTATTTCCATTGTTTCGTAATCTGTTATCAGAATTGTGTACAGACAAAACAATCGATTTTGAAAATGTAAACATATTAGACATATTATCTATACTAGTCCGGTTACGTAGTATATGTATATCTCCAGATGTTAAACTTAAAATAAAACTACCAACAGAGAACGAGCAAGGCGATATAGAAGATAAAGAAAGCAACTTAACTCTAGCTTTACCCAAACTACACCAAACAATATTTGAGAATTATTGTGAACCAATTGAGGTTGACTTGGGTGACGGTATTCATATTGAAATACATTACCCTAGAAATGACAAAAGTTTGAATGTATATGATTACGTAACCGGTATCACAGTAGACAATCAAAAAACTAACATGTCTGACCTAACTTCAGAACAATTTGATCAACTATTAGAACAACTACCCCCCAGAACAACAAACAAACTATTGAAAGCCAAGAAACAGGTAGAACAAAGTTATTATAAAATGGTTATTGTCCCTTCTAGTATGACAAAAAATAAACAGGTAAGCTTGTTTCCAGACGATCTAAGCCACTTCCTCCGGTTAATGTTTTCAGAGAACATACACAATTTCATTGAACAAATGTATGTGTTTGTTAAATTTATTAAAATGTCATTGTCTGATGTAATGGAATTGACCCCGTTAGACACGCAGTTGTATTATAAAACATTTGAACGCGAAGTTGAGGAAAAGAAGAAAAGAAATGCACAGAGAGAATCTAAATCAATAAACGTGTAGTTGAATAATCAATACATACATGTAAATAATATGTAATGGACCAGAACAACAATTTTGACACCGCGCTTTCTCGATTAAAGGAGAAGAACGAAAGCCGTACAGTAGATATATGGTTACCATCACTCAAACGTGGGGGAACGTTCAAAAGACTCAATTTAAGCCAACAAAAACAATTGATCAGAACATCTATTAATGAAAATGTTTTGAAACTAGATTTCAACATCAGTATGTATGATATTGTCAAGCAAAATTGTGTTAGTGAAGATGTTAACATTGATGAATTGACAGTGATCGACATGTGGTCCATTGGTTTAGCGTATAGATGTCATGATATTGGATCAGATTATGGTTTTTATATTGAAGAAAAATTTTACCCGGTTGATTTGCAAAAAATAGTAGATGGTATAAGGACGATAGATTTTGGAGAAGTTTTCACTGAACTAGAATTTGCAGATGATGGGGTGGTAGTTACACTCGGGGTACCTACAATTAAAGTAGATCGGGACATTAGTGAGTTGCTCCGGAAAGAGTATGATAAACGATTAACTAACGATAATGTATTACAAGAGATCCTAGCAGATCTATATATTCATGAAGCATCAAAATATATCAAATCATTAACTTTGATATCAGAAAATGATGATCCAGACAACCCACCAGTTACATTAGATTTACATCAAACAACACCGGATCAACGAATGCAAGCTATGGAATCGGTACCATTAAAAAGTGTGAACCGTGTATCGGAAATTTCAGACCAGGTCCAAGCGTTAGAAAAGAAAATACTCAATGTAATATTGGATGGTAGACCTGTGAAAATCGAAATAAACTCTACCTTCTTTACTTAACAACCATACCGGCATAAATATTAAATATGCCACCAGAGCCACCAGTTACAAATCTTGACGATTTCCTCGAGTTATTAAAAACTCGAACTACTGATACGCAAGATATAGTACCTAATCTAGATATATTGAATGTATCTGTCAAGGAACTACTAGGTATTGAAGAAAATACAAATGAAAACGTAACTAAAACGAGTCAATCATTATTAAGAATACTAGACCTTGCGAAAGAAATCCGCAACTATGTTGAAATTATAAACAATAAACAATTACAACTGGAGAAAACACAAGACCCAACTACTACTCCTGCAAATTTAACTACCGGTGATGAAAATGAACCCATGTCAGTAGTTTTAGATGATTCTGTATACGAGAGACTGGAAGCAATACTTAAACCAGTAAAATTATTAGACCAATCATCAGAGTCTATTACAGATCGTAACAATTTACAAACAGATGACAATACAGACGAGTCATCAGACAAACAATCTGAAACATTAACAAATATATATCAACAATTGATAAAAAACGCCCCTGACAAACAAACACAAACTGACAAACTAGTAGAGAAACAAAAGGAAAAAGAAAAAGAGAAATTAAAATTTAAAGACAAATCAATATTACAAAAAGGTGGCTCTACATCTGATATATTACAATTGTTATCGTACGGTTCTGACAAACTAGGTAAAGCGTTACCCAAGGCTTTCACTGGGATCAGTCGAGCTTTCACCGGAGCTCGAAATCTAGGTCGACGAGCCAAAGCGAAGTACAAAGGAGAACAATATCAACCATTAGAAAACAACCCAACTGCACCCAAATGGTTATCATCCGTTGGAGAGAAGTTTCAAGGGTTGAGTAGACAGATTGATCGTGCAGAAACCTATTTAACTGAAACTGTACCTGAACGAGAAGAGCGGGTGAAACAAGAATCAGGAGAAACCACCGAAGCGATACCAATAACAAACAGCCTGTTGCAAGAAACAGTTGATCGGATGAAAGAGACAAGTGAGACTCAAGAAAATATACAAAAATCATCTGAAAACATGGAAAGCTATCTGAAACATGGTGATACACCTGGAAGCTTTTACGTTGCTGACATCAAAACCCATGATCGGTTAGATAAACAACAAGAAACTGATGAACAACTGTTAGACTCTATTGACAACAAAGAGTCCCTGGAGATTACACCTGGTCAGAGTGATCTCACATACAATTTGACAAATCAAACCGATGAATTCACTTCCGGGCGAGGTCAACGTGACATATCACCAAAGCCAGTACCAATGAACGTACGCAATCCAGACGAATTTGCTAGCGGTCGCGGTCAACGTGACATTGTAGAGAAGGTGATGCCGGTGAGAGTCACAAATTTTGATGAACTGTCCATGCATCTAGCTTCAGAATTGAAAAGATTGGGTCTTTTAGGAGCTGGTGGAGGTCTTGGTAGTGGTGGTATGATGGCCGGTGGTGAAGACGGTGGTGGTTTGTGGGAGCTTCTTGCTGGGGGATTGGGTCTGAAAGCGCTCCGAGACAAATGGAAAGAACGGCAAAAGAAAAAGAATGCCGGTAAGAATAATACTGGCCCAGATGGTAAACCTAAAACTGACGCAGATGGTAAACCTAAAACTGACGCAGATGGTAAACCTAAAACTGACGCAGATGGTAAACCTAAAACTAGACCGACAGGTGGTGGTGGTAGAAGAGGGTGGTGGAAGAGACTTTTTGGTATAGGAGCTGTCGCGACAGCCACGGGTATGGCTTTAAATTCAGACGAAGAACCTGACCTTGGACCAGCACCGGGTGAACCTGGTAATGAGAGTGGTGTAGACCCAAATGTGGATCTCAGCCAACGAGATTCACCAATAACTGATGAAATGATTATTGGTACTACAGTCGGAGCCCCAATTGCAGACTCCGCTCTTGACCAAGTTAAGGAACGAGTCACAAGACCCCGACCTGCTAAGAAATCTTCATGGTGGGACCGTGCTAAAAGTTGGGGTAGCGACAAAGTAAAAAGCGCCAAGAGCAAGGTGAATTATGTCACAAGCGGTAATGCATGGAAAGATACAAAACAGAGTGTAAAATCCGGTGTCAACTCCGTGAAAAAAGGCATATCTTCAGCAAGTGACTGGGCTGATGACAAAGTGGACAGCGCCAAAAAAGGATTGACATCAGCAGGTGATTATATTTCCGAAAAGGCATCTGGTGCAAAACAATGGGCTGGTGACAAAGTGGACAGCGCCAAAAAAGGAATTTCTGCTGCAGGTGATTATATTTCCGAAAAGGCATCTGGTGCAAAACAATGGGCTGGTGACAAAGTGGACAGCGCCAAAAAAGGATTGACATCAGCAGGTGATTGGATGGGCAAGCAATACGACACCGCGGCCAAAGGAGTTTCTGCTGCAGGTGATTGGGTTGGTAACAAGACAGACGATATTATCAAAGGAGCTAAAAGCGCCGGGAAGTATGTGTCTAGTGGCCAAATAGTTGACGATGCAATAGCTGTTGGAAAGAAAGGCATAAGCAATGTACAAGAGATAAGTGGGAAAGCATGGGAGTTGATTAACGATCCAAAAGCCATGAAAAGAGAAGCAACAAAAGCTGCCAAAAGCATGGGAAAAGCTGGTTTAAAAACAGTTTTAAGTCTACCTGTTGTAGATGTTCTTATAGAAAGTGTGTTTGGTTATGCTGAAGTGCAAGACATACTCAAGGACCCCAATCTAAGTGCTAAAGAGAAGAAAAAACTTGTAGGTCAAGTGATAAGTCAAGGAATCGCCGGTGTGTTGGGCGGTGCCATTGCCGCTGGATTAGTTAATATGGGAAATGCAACCGGTTTACCGGCTTTCTTGTTGACAGCTGTAGCATACACTGGTGGTGACATTGCCGGGCGGTACATAGCTGATGCTCTTCTCACACCAGACATGGAAGTAGCAATTGGCGAAGCTGCCGGGGATGTGTTCGGCATTGATTACGGTGAAGAACAAACAGATGTAACTGGGGATGATGCTGCAAAAACAGACATACCAACCCCTGATGTACCAACCCCTGATGTACCAACCCCAGACATACCAACACCCGACATACCAACCCCAGACATACCAACACCCGACATACCAACACCTGATGTACAACCAGACATGGCTAATGAATCTCCAATACCTCCTGAATTTGACACACCAGGTATGAAATCACCATTCCCGAGAATCACAATAGGCGAACCGGTACTGACAAGAGAGCCCAACTACGACATGAGAAAACCACAAACAAATCGCTTGCATGATGACCCTCGTGGACCTGCTTTTGATTCTTCTCAACTTGATTTTACCCCTCATCACAGTGAGGGTGGTATTCCATTCGAAGTCGGTCCGGGCATGGAAATGCCAACTGCATATAGTGTTGATGGTTTCAATGTAAGTGAAGAAGAATTTCTGGATTATGCTGACACTGGTTTATATCCAGATAGAATAACTAAATCATTAGCAGACGACCGCGTCTATTTTATCGAGGATGAAAATGGTCGCCGCCAAGTTACAAAAGAAGATTACATAAAACAAATCAGAGCAGACGACCCGGATAGTCCCTTTCTAGATGATCTAGAATCTCTGCAAGCCACACCAAAACTAGGCGACCTACCAGGTACTACTCGACCGGTACCTAAGACAACACCAACTACAAACCGTGTGAAAGATTTAATAAATTCTAAACCAACTACTCCCGGTTCACCTGTATCACCTGCTGTTGCACCTGCATCTCCAACCAGCATGGTTGAACCTGATATAGAACAAACAGAACCAACTTTGATGGCCCGGGCTGGTGAATCTCTTAACATCGCGAAAAACAAAGTGATGTCAACACCATACCTAGGTTCAACATTAGCAGCAGCAAGCAAAGGAGCCTCCGCAATGTATGACGGTGTTGCTAAGTTTGGTGGTTATCAAGACCCAAAAGAAAAAGAAGAAAACAACAAACCAATTGTGATGAACAACAGCACATCAAGTTCAACAAACAACACAACCACCATTAACAAATATGATACGGATACCATAAGCAAATGGAGATCTGGCTATGTAGACCAAGTACATAAACCCGGGCATTACTCATTATATAGTTAGGTACGTATATAAAATAAAAACCATGATTAAATATAGATATGTCATATAGACCCGATTATAAACACATATGGTATTTTGAAAACCGGTTAGGTAACTCATCTGGTCAAGAAGCTCCAAAGCTAATAGGTGCCATGGGAGGAGGAGGTTCAACCGGTGCGATTGGAAAAGCTATATCACCAGATATAGAAGGTTATACATATGTAAATGTGAGCAGCCATTTCGCTTGGACATTGAACAAAGAGAGACAAGAAGTCCCGCGGATAATTCTTCGGGAGACCATGCAAGATCAATCAGCATTGTGGAACCGCGCGCAAGTGTTTTTCTACCAAGTAAAAGATATACTGGATATCGTGAGCTCTTTCGATGATCATATGGCAACATACAAAGAATTGTACAAAACTGAAGACACTGGATTTTATTATGACCTCCCTAACATAACCGAAAGCTATCTTGATACAGGTAGTAACAAATTTGACAAAGACCAAAACATGATGGAGGATATGTTGAAACAAGCTGGTGGTAAAGGTGGTTCAGACAGTAAAATGGGAGGCTTTTTTGGAGGCTTGGGTAAAACCTTACAGGGTGGTAAAATTCTAAGTGACATGGCCGGTACTGTCCGCGCAGCATTTGGAGGTGGAAAAGGTTACTACACTGAACAACCTAAATTCTATCAACATGGTCAAAATATACGCCAATATAAAGTGTCTTTCCCACTATACAACACTGGTGAATGGGATGACTTAGTCAGAAATTTTCAACTTGTGTTCATGTTAGTATATCAAAATTTACCGAACAGACAAAGCCGGCAGCTGATACTACCACCAGCAATATACGAGGTAACAGTACCCGGAGTTTCCTATTCTCCATATTCATATATGAACTCAGTAAATATTGATTTCATGGGGTCCAGAAGAGAAATGAACGTACCAATACCGTTCGGTGATATTAGCTCAACAACACAAGTTAATGTAGTAGTACCAGAAGCATATCAAGTAACATTGAACATAACAGACCTAGTAGGTCATACAAAAAACTTCATGTATGAAAACATGAAAAGAAAAGTAAATGTAACTACCTATCAACCCGGCGAATAAAATGGATCCTACTGGTGAATATCAAAAAAATATTCCGGATATGGATTACATGTCCGATACTCGGTACGAAAACATTTTCAAAGTGTTTTTAAAAAGTAACAAATATATTTACAACATACTCAAGTCAGTTCATATAAATGTTGCAAATCTACCAAACTCTACATTCACTGTAATTAAAACCCCGGTTGAAATGCCGTTCACTACACTTAGTTTTAATTTTTACGGTACTATGGACGTATGGTGGTTGATTTATATCGTAAACAAAGATAAATTTAAATCACCCTTACCATTAATACCAGGTGGTACGGACCTTCGGATGATTAATGTCGACCGTGTTAGAGACATTATAGATCAAATTTCCATTGAACTAGAACCACCATCATGATAAATGTACCATTATTCAATAGTAAAGAAGAACTAACAGAATTTGTTGAAAAAAATTCAAAAAAAACAACAGTATCTATAGACAATAGAGATTGGTTTTTCACTGTAGCAATAACAAATGGTAAACAACGCATACTCTTAACAAAAAGCTCTATACAAAATCTAGTAATTGAAGAAGATTTATTCACCTGGTATCAAAAAGGATATATTACGGTTAGAAACAAGAGTCATCATCTAGAACGATCCACCATGCCAGATAAATTATTAGGGAAATTAGGTTTAAGTGATGTGTATAAAATTAGAGGTGATGGTAGGGATTTAATTTACATTAACATTTCACCAAAGTTAGACTATTTTCAAAGTATTATAGCAAAAATCTCCGGAATGGATACTAAACCGGACCCTGATATATACAATCTATCTAACGATTATGCAATCTATGAAACAAAGACATCATTCACCGAAGAAGAAGGTGAAGAATATTTAACGTTATATTTCTGGGATTTAAGATATCAATTGCTAACCGAACGTAATTGTCATTATTCTACTGGGCTGGTGAAGTCTAAAGAAGATAAAGAAATGGCGAAAGAAATCCGCATGTTAAATAACAAAGATAGGTCGATTAAATCTGGTAAAGCCATTCGCGCGTTTATTGAAGAGCATCTTGAAGATCAAAAACCTAAATTTGATGATGAAAACTGGGATGATGGTGGTACTGAAATTTTTTATTCTTCACCAGCACAGTACAAAGGAGCTAATGATCTGGACTGGTTGATGAACATGCACGTGAGCAGCGACTCAGCAGATAATGATTTCAGTATATTAAAATATGACACATATATTGATAAATGGACATTAATACCAATATCAAAATACTTCGAAAAAGCGACAAAAAAAGATGCTGCAGGAGAATATCAATTGGACAAGTTTCATATCTCATGGCATGTTGGAAAGCCAAACATCTTCATGTCATTACTAGGGGCTAAAAAGAAAACCCCAAGCCTCAAACTTGAAGATTTTAACTCTAAAGTAAAAAGTAAAAAATCTTTACTACCAATAGCTAATAAAGTGGGTAGAAAAAATATAAACACGGGCGAATCGACAGAATTAGAAACAGACTCATGGAACTTCAGTGACCTAGCCGGTATAGACAATCAAAATCTATTAACAACATATGCTGTACATTCATATAATATGGGCACCCATGAATTCAATATTGATGTATATAAAAATGAACTACAAACTGTAGTAGAAAAATTTCAAAAGGATTTTATTGAAAAAAACTTCCTAGGCGATCCACCAACAACTAGCCTTGCTGTAACTCCAAACAAGAAAACCCGCCATGTGATGAATAACATGTACGAGCTTAGCAATGATGAGAAAATTAGACAAGGTAAAGGAAGAAATGTAATATATAAAAACTTAATATTTCTCAATAATGCATGTTCATTAACTATAAAGGGCGAGACACACCGCCGCTGTGGTCGTTTTTTTAGTTTAGATCGAAAAGAACGATATTTCAGCAATGATTATGATGAAAAGATACTAGGTCAGTATTTTGTGGTCAATGTTAAACACATTTTTGATGGTGAATCATACACTAACGAAGTTTTAGGTGTAAAACCATATAGATTTGCAGAACCAGAGATAGAACTTGAAAAAATTATAAAATAATGGCTGATCAGACTATAGATCCAGAGTTGACAGATGTAAACCTGACAAACACAACAGACTTCTTAAAGGCGTTTACTGATTATAACGAACATATAAATAAATTTGCTAAAGAAATTGCGATAAGCAATGTTTTCCACCACCTAGACGTTGTCGTTGACCCTATAATATCCAAAGCCGAATTTTACAGGGATCTAACAAAGAGTAAATTAAAAATAAAGGACGATATTAGAGGTAGTAAAGATAAACAAGGTAAACCACCAACACCAGTAACTGACAGTATGGTAGGTTTTTCTCAAGATTCCGGTGCTGGTTTGTCTGATGAATTTCTAGCATATTGGTTAGAAAAATACAGAGTATTACACCCTAAAATTCAAGAAGAGTGTGAAAAACTATTACCAGGGTCTGCAAATATATATTTTAAAGACATTAGTGAGAGTATTGGTTGTCTGACCGAGGTTGATTTCATTGATGATGATAGAGTACTGCCAATGTGGGATGTAGATGTTGAAAAGTATGACCCACCGGCAATATACAATAGTAAATTACATAATAAACTATCAATAAACACCCAGCTCGTAAGTTTAAAAATGAGTAAATTATTAACTACATACCATAGAAATAATATGGTAAACGTTATAAATGGACCAAACAGTCATAAACTTGAGAAAGACAGCAGCTTAGATTCTCATGGTAACAATTTGATATCTGATTTTGAGCACCGAACACGAATGAATAAAATTGTTACTGAATTAGTCACAACATTATCAAAACAATACGATGATCTATGGAGAATAGTTGATTGGTTTAATACAAAGGAAAATAAAATGACATACAAGTTCAAAAAGATAAAAATTGATGTCGAAGATGAAAAACAACATGTTGACTTACTCAAAAACAAATTACAACCAACGCAAAAAAAATTATCTAACAACTGTGAATTGAGTGTAGATTGTGAAGATAAATTTACAAGAACTAAGCGCTTAGCAAAAGAAAAAGCTGAGGATGAAGCGCTAAAAGCTAAAAGAAAAGCAACACTATTACAGAAAATAAAAGCTATGATTGGTCTTTAGTATCATCATTCTCGACAACCTCAGCATCTACAACAGTAATATCTTCTAATAATTTTTTATATATCTCGTCTCTTGTACCTATCAACTTCATTTTATTATTATCATCATTAATTGTTTTTTTAGCATCAATATCCATTTGCTTAATAATCTTTTGAGTATCAGTTCTTTCTCTACTTGTATGTAGTTTTGCTAAATTATCAATAGCAGTACTTGTGGCCTTGAGCAACTCTGCAAAACTAGCTACATCCTCTGCATTTGGTGCTGCAGCAACATATTGTTTCATTATTTGCAGCACATTGACGCTATCTTGAATCAAAGTACCTTGATTATCCAATATAAACTGTTCTAAATCTTTCCGATCTAAATTTATTTTCTCTGCAGCTTGCACTAAATCATTAACTTCTGTAGAGCCAGTTTGTAACTGCTCGATTAGTTCATCTACATCACCTAATGGGTCATCAGCATCTATTGTCATAATAATTATTTATTATATTGTTGATTATATACAACATAGTGGATATAATATATGGATGAGCAATATTGAGATAAGTATAAATGGTCTAGATTATGAATTTCCGCAATCTAAATTACATGAGCTATATGACTGGTTAGAATCAAATGGTGGGAAACCCATGCCAATAGAAGATGATGATACAATTCTACCGGAACATGATATAAGTATTATTGAAATCATGAAAACCATGCCAGATACAGCCACTATTAGTGAACTGTTCAATAAATTAGTGGATAGAGAGAATACGAGAGTTGCGAAAATACAACCTAAGTCTAAATCTATTAAACAGTCCAATTCAGGAAACCTTCCGGAGCAATACGAACAGGGTGGTGAATTATGATAACAGTTGAAGTGCAAGGACATGGTTCATTTGTAATTTCTTCTGATAAATTGAACGAATTATTAACATGGTTGTCAACAAATTCAATGCCGGTTGAAGTCAATGTTCGTAAGCTTAGAGATGGAGATACACTACTAAATGGATAACGTAACAATAAAATTTAAGAAAACCCACGAGCTAGCAGTTATACCATCTGCAAACATAGCAACTAACGGTACAGGAGACTCTGGATCAGACCTGGTTGCAGTAGATAGTGTACATATACCTGCTAGAGAGTCTAGAGTAGTCCCGGTCGGGTTGACATTAGCATTTTTAACACCAGGGTTCTGGCTTCGAATAGAACCTAGAAGTGGTTTAGGTTTCAAACATAGTATTCAACCCCATCTAGGAGTGATTGACAATGGATATCGTGGTGATTTAGGAGTAAAATTGTATAACTTTTCAAATCATGACGATTATCGTGTAAAAACAGGGGATAAAATCGCGCAATTAGTGGTGTATAAGCTGTATCAACCAGTATGTGGAGAGTCTGATGTGGTTACTGAGACGGATCGTGGTGACAAAGGGTTTGGATCTTCAGATAGCTCCGGATTACCACCACTCCATGCCAGAGTCCGTGATGTAACAAGACCTCCTTTCGCAATCACTCAAGAAGCAGATGATTGGTTCTACAAAAACACTTATCAAATTGACGAAGGTGGTCCTTCATTACCTAATTTTGAATCTGCCTATGATCTGTTTGAATATGCAAAGCAAACTGACATGCCTGATGATATATTTGCTGATTTCCTCCGGAATAAAGTGTGGGAACGTAATAGATGATGTTTGATAGTTTGTGGGTCGAAAAATATCGTCCAAAAACACTAGACGATATTGTTTTAAGCGATAAAAACCGAAAAAGCTTTTCAGCTCTTGCTAAAACTGGAGAGATTCCGAATTTATTGTTCATAGGCAATGCTGGTATCGGTAAAACTAGCCTAGCCAAGATTATAACCAATGATATACTGAATTGTCAGTATATATACATCAATGCTAGTGATGAAAACGGCATTGACACTATTAGAAACAAAGTGACTAGTTTTGCTCAGACTAAATCACTAGACGGTAAGCTTAAAGTTATAATACTTGACGAGGTTGATGGTCTGACGATTGACGCTCAACGCGCTTTACGTAATACCATGGAGGAATATAGTGTGAACACACGATTCATACTAACAGCCAACTACAAGCATCGAGTTATACCACCATTACAGTCTAGAGCTCAAAGTTATGATCTGACCCCACCTATTGATGGTTGTGTGCAACGAGTTTGCTATATATTAAAAACTGAAAATATACAGGTTGATAAAGAACAGAAAAATAACATTATAAATGCTGTTAAATGTTACTACCCCGATGTAAGAAAAACAGTAAATGAACTACAAAAAAATTGTGTCGATGGTAAGCTGACTATTGACACGGTTGATAAGTATGACGATTTTGTCAAACAGATTTTTAAGCTAATATATACAAACAATACTAGCCTACGCCGGTATGTTATCGAGAATGAAAGTACATTCAACAACGATTATAATACATTGTTGAGTAGTATGTTTAATTATATTATAGACATGGAAAAAAACGATCCAATCATCAAGAAATCGTTAATCATAATTTCCGAACATATTTACCGCGCGGCTTTTGTTTTGGATCCGGAGATAAACTTTTATAGTTGTTGCTTAAATATGCAAGAACTTAAGAATTAGGCATGTAGTTTTGAGTGTATGTACCACCTTTTTGTCCAGGTACATTTTTATCAGTAAACTCTCGATCACCATCAATTAATTTCCCGGAACCGTCATCAGATTTTTTGGTCTGTTGTTCTCTTTGATCATCAACTTCTTCATCCATTGTCGGATATGGTGCAACCGGTTCCGGTTTTAGTGTTACCCTTTCCGGTCCCCTCCAACTATCCGGTACTGGAGAAGTAGCGCGATCTCCACCAGTTGCTAAAAATTCACAAAGTTGTGATGGTATACTAACCTTTGCCGGATCCATGAACCCGGGAGCCAACTCCCTAGAAACTACAACCTCAAAACCTCTACCATCTTCCCCCAGATTACTAGTCAATTTATCAACAAAAATGTTTAAATCACCATCATGTAATTCTTGAACTATATGTTGAGTTTGTGGGTTTTGATTTTTATACCATTCACTAGACAAAATATTATCTGTAAACTTGATTCGATCCCCCGGTAATAAACCACCAGTTTGTTCCCGATTATCAGGTATTTTCGATGCATGTGTACTTTCATTGACTTGATAGGTTTTCAGTACGTTTTGGTAAGTAGTATTGAATTTGTCGTTCATTGTTAAATTATTTAGTCTTTAACAATCAATTTACACTGTTTGTTAATTAACATACGGGTATAAATAATAATACCATGGCCATAACCATAGATTCATTAAACGGTAACAATACAGGACTAACAAAGCAACCTTCTAAAGATAATACAAGTAATAGTACATTTGTAGATTTAGGGCTAGACTTTGATATGGAAACTACCGGTGGTAAGAGCACATCTACAACTAAGAGTGGAAAACTTGATTTAAAACTAGATGAAGATTACAAAGCCATTAGCAATAGTATTGTTAATATTTTTAACACTTCACCCGGTCAAAAAATATTAAACCCGGCATTCGGAGCGGATCTCAGCCGGTATTTATTTTCACCTATCACTCCAGAGACCGGGCAAGTTATTGGTAATGTAATATTAAAAGCGTTAGAAATGTATGAACCTAGAGTCACTATTGACAATATTGACATTGTTGCAGACATTGATCGACAACAATACACGATAAATATATATGTGAAAATAATCTCGCTAGAAAATAAAGACTTCAAATTCAAAGGAACCCTGTCTCAATCAGGTCTTGTACAAACAATAGAATAATGAGCATCATAAATAACGATAATATTGAATTTTCATTACCTAAAGGTGGTTATGCAGCTTTTGATGCTACTTCATTGAAAGAATTAATGATTGAAAGATTGAGTACAAACAATGTTTTTACGGATCAAAACTATGAAGGTAGTAATTTAAATGCCTTTATTGATATAATAGGTTATGCATACCACGTTTTAATATTTTATTTGAATCAGACATCATCCGAATCTATGTTTTCAGAAGCACAAATATATGAGAACATAAACCGGATTGTTAAAACACTAGACTATAAACCGATCGGTACACAATCCTCAACTCTATCATTTAGTGCATCCGCGAGAAGCGGTATACCACAAGGTACCTATACAATTCCAAGATATTCTTACATTGTTGCTGGTCCGACAACCTT